>Ga0209092_10002016_pt1 | contig 19075 bp, 11 predicted proteins | sample FraStrMetagenome_FD_187446 | JGI IMG/M metagenome (GOLD analysis project Ga0209092, IMG submission 187446) | Marine eukaryotic phytoplankton communities from Arctic Ocean - Fram Strait ARC3M Metagenome (SPAdes) (version 2) | ecosystem: Environmental > Aquatic > Marine > Oceanic | place: Fram...
GATTCTACGATAAACATCATAAAAACTTACCCTGGATCCCCCACACAATGGTTACCCAGGTACAAATCATCATTTCTTCCCTTGCAAAAATTGCAAAAAGTTATCTTCACCAAAATACACTGAAACGACAACTCCCACTTCATGCCTCTATCTTTCGTTCACCATTAAAGACCTTCAATGACGTCATAGACGACATTAAAAGGTCTATCCGAGGGTCCGGTCTAGGCTGTTTCGCCACACCTCCACCTTCCTATGTTTCCCCCGACCCTCCATCAACTTCTCGATTCAAAGCCAGACATATTCCTAACGATCCATCCTCCTTCGAAAAACCCGCCCATCGCCGAGGGTGGTTGCAGGCCACCGGCCCATTTCGATGGCCCCACAATTTAGAGTGCGGCCATATTTGTAATCGCTTCGCTCAAATCGATTCAAGCTGCTCTTTAGGCCCCAATTGCCCCCAGCATCACTTGGTTTTCCCACACGGCTTCAATAACAATGACCGTCAGATCATCTGGGATTTTGTACAAAATCACAAAAATCTCTCTTTTCCACCTCACATCAAATATTCACCAACAAATCAAACAAAAAATCACAACCCTCCCTCACAAGAACCAAAAATCACTACTCCTTCTATTCTTCGCAACAATCACTCACCTCCTGCAACCGAAGTTAATGCATGAAAAATTAACTCGGCTGTTTTTCCAATGGATTTTACCAACAATTCTATATTATACTCTTCTCCCAACTCATCGCAACAAACATCACACATAAAAAAAGCTCCTACACTTTCAAAACTCTCTTCACATAATATAAAATCTAAAACTTTACTTAAAAATTCAATCAATAAAAAACATGCGAGTATAAAACATGTACAATTTAAATCACCACAATCAACTCATCCCGCACATTCTAAATTCACACGAAAAACAGAGGCCACCCATATTATTTCGCCACGAATCAATATGAAACCCAAACAAAAATCATTAATTTCCAAACGAACAATCATCACTACATCCTCACAAAAATTCCTTCCAGTAAATAAAATTATTCTACCTTCATCACAACAACCAGATGTTCATCACACACAACCGAACCTCAAAAAAACTCATACACTAACCGATCATACCCTCAACTCTTCTCACCTATCCACTACTTTACAAAACTATTACGGTACGTACCCTTCTTCCACCGAATTACTTCTTCACAAGTTCGGTCGTCCTTCCACAGACCACTCATTCACATCGGACATGGTCTTTGACCATGTCCTTATTTTTATTTTAAAAACAAAATACCTATCACAACAAGACACAAAATCGATTCTCCAAACCCACCCTCTATATTTACATCTCCATGAAACAATGAAAAAACTCCAACACTTGGATTTCAGGCCACTATCATCTATCGATGAAAAATTTGCTGCCAGAACAACTATTCCCTTCACACGAACTCGCCAATTTATGGCTGCGATCCTACATTACAATTTCCATGTAGGTTCACTTATTCGATATTGTGGGAACAACTATACCAACGCACACATTGATGTTCCCACATTAATCGACAAAATTAAACATATTGTTCCCACAAATATTTTAAATTACGTTGAAAACCGCCTCACCATCGGCGCACCATCTTTCATTCGTGGTCATAATACAAGATCAAATTTCCTTGACTATTACCGGTATGGAAACCACACTACAATTGAAAAAAATCAAAAATTGGTTGCAAAAGCACTAATAAAAGAAGATAAATATAACTTCTTTCTACCCTTCCCTTCTTGGATGACAAGATTTTTCTATCATCTTCATCTATCCCCAGAAGGATTAGTCATCAAACCAGGCAAAGCAGATCGCCTGGTCTTCGATGCTACTTTTAAAATCCACCCACAATCATTATCCCTCAATACTACATGGACACACGTCAAAGACGAACCTCCCATCTGGTATGGGAGCGCTTTCCGTCGACATCTCTTACGCATTTGGAACCTCCGGATTTCATACCCATCCGAAGACATTCTTCTTTGGGATGATGATGTATCCGGAGCGTTCCGTTTAATCAAATATAATCCAGAAATAGCCACGGCTTTCGCAGCTATTTTAAATCATACTTTATGCATCCCTGTTGGACAAAATTTTGGAGGCAACACTAGTGCCCAAAATTGGGAAGGTGTGGCAATGGCAAGAGAATGCATTGCTCAACACTTTAGCAACCCCACATTCAAACATCTTCTCACTAAACATAAACAATTACTTTCTTTAATTAAATTTTCAAAAATACCTACTCCAAAAACTATATTTACTCCGGCAACTCTAGATACAATTAACAAAGGAGTCGTCGATCAAGCTGGCGATGTCAAAAACACCCCACACAATACTTTTGTAGATGACAATTGCATTGCTGATATTCGTTGCCGCATCCCACAAGCAATGGCTGCAAGTGCAGAAGCACTTTTTCTTCTTTTAGGATACCCAGATGTCTCAAAACGACGGTCTCCACTAAGTATGGAAAAATATTACCATGCCAAATGTTCCTTTTTTAAACAACAACTCGGATACTTAATTGATACTCGAAAAATGCGTGTCTCATTTCCACCAGACAAGATTTTAAAAATGCAAAATATACTTCACCACTGGCATAAAAAACGCAAAACATACACTATTCGTCAAGCAGCCGAACTGGCTGGAAATCTTGAATTTTTTGCTTCTATGGCTACGTGGCTTCGATTTTTAACCTATTCAATTAAGCATTCCATCCTCTTAGCGTTACGTACCAACAGCAAAAACATATCTTCAACCAAATCAATGCAACATTGGATACGTGATTCTATTCTTTCTGATCTCGATCCACATACAACTACACGTAAATACTTTGCATTCAGCAAAATAATGAAGGCCACATGGAACCTAAAAACAACATTTTTTATCACCACACCCCTTCGCAACGAACTTCAATATTTACACACAATATTCACTTCTACAAAATATAAAATATCCTCACCAATTTCCCACATTATCCCCCGTGATCCAGATTACATAGCATACGGAGATGCATGTCTAGATGGAGCCGGAGGGTTTTCAAAATCACTACAATTTTGGTGGTTTTTTCAATGGCCACCAAAAGTTCAAAAAAGAAATATCAAACATTTCAATCAAACATTCAAATCATCAACAGGCGGAATTCTTTCGATCAACCTGTTTGAGTACGTCGCAATAATTATTTCATATGCGGCCGCAATTGTTTCTCATCAAAAAAATCGATTTCCCACTACTCACCCATTCCCAACTATAAAAATATATTCCGATAACAAATCGGCTATATCCTGGACTACAAAAGCATCGACATCGTCGAATGCAGGAAAATCCATGTCTCTCATTCTCGCTTCACTATTGGTCAATCAACATATGGGCCTTTGGTCAGGCTATGTTGAAGGCGAAAAAAACATTCTTGCTGACCGTATTTCTCGCATGAAAACTAACGATAAAAAAATTACTTTTTCTTCACTTTCACAGGCATATCCGGACCTAAAGCATTATCAACGCTTTCACCCGAGTCCAGAACTTCTCTCCAGTATCTGGGAGGCAATGTTTTCGACAAAAACCTTTCATCTTCAAACGATAAAAAATCTGGGACAATTCAGTCCCGTTTCCGCCATTGGATGACATTCCTTACTAAACACAACCTCACGGTTCCCCTCCTTCACAACCAACCGCAATTCTCCAGAGATTATGTGTATGCATGCTATGCAGAATCACTTATTCAAGGAGAAACTATTAAATCACACCATATTGCCTATTCAACGCTTTTAAATTATTTAAAAGATGCTGGCATTGTTAAACGCCCACACCCAACTCTACCATCGCTCTCTTTTCGATACCCTCCTCTTCTCCACTCCATTCTTTCGGAATACAAACGATGGCAATCCATCCCCAACAGACGCCATCCCATTACAACTACCATGCTCAACCATCTTCACAAACTCCAATCCAACCAAGACCAGGATTCCTATCTCCCAGCACTCTTCGACTGGCTGATCCTTGGCATCCATACCGGACACCGTAAATCCGAATGGTGTCAGGATGCCTCTGCTTTCAAAAAGACATCTACATTCTCAAAAACAGTCAACAATACTTCAACAGCTTTCATGGCTGAAGATTTTGCTCTATCCCACAAACCAATTTCACATTCATCTCCCCATTCACAATCACAAGAATATAACTACCTCCAAATCAAATGGAGATTTCAAAAAAATGGCCAAAATGGCCAAATCGTATCTTTCGCTCACACTTACGACAACCCACATCTCTCTCCAGTTCGAGCTGCCGAACGCATCTTGTCTCGCGCTAAGCGTCTCCAACTCCCACCGCAAGCCCCTCTTGCAATACACAAAACACAATTAAAAAAATCTTCTACTTCTTCTTACTCCTTTATCTTCCACACTCAGGTCGAAAGGTCCCTGCAATATTTGGCGAAGACAGTATATAATATTTCTTCACAACAAGAATTAAAAAAATATAGTTGTCACTCCGTCCGAGTTGGAGCCTGTGTCCTTCTCCACTCGTCAGGAGCGGATTCCCTTACCATTAAATTTCGGCTACGGTGGCGTTCCGATTCCTTTATGGAATATTTACGGAACACACCACGATTAGCTGCTTTGCATTCTAAAATCGTTACGACTACAGATACAGATGCTATAGAGATCGGATGACAAATATTTTATTTTATATTTTATTTTATTCTATCCTATTCTAATTTCCTCCGATCACTCAATTCCATTCCTTATTTCTTAAGTTTCTTCTCTTTCGGTAATACCCATCTTCCCATATTTCATCACTTTTCCAACTTCTCAGCACCTTAAACCAAATCCAGTCTTCCGTGACCTTTGTCACGATCCCCTGGGTCCCATATTGCTTATCGGTACCTCCCCTGTACCGAAATGCGTTCTTCACAATGATGTGGTCTCCGACCCTCCAAGAACCGTTTTTCCTACTAGTAGGTTTTTTCGATTCTGCCGTACCTTCCCTTTCTTCCTTCCTTATCCCCTTTATCACTTCCTTCAATATGTGTCGGATATCCCGTGCCTCGACCTCTAATTCTTCCAGGCGATGTACCAACCGATCTAGCATCCCTCTCATTTCTTCCTTCTCATTCATTTCAATCCCCATTTCTTCTTTCATTGAAAGGTTTTTTAATTCCCTTTTCCTTTCACAACCGCTCCGTGGTTGGCCGTTCATACACAGCGTTTTCAATTTCTTCTTCAACTCTTTTCTTCTTTTGTGTGTTACTAATGTAACACACGATCTCACGGTTGTTCAAAAACTCTTGGGCCCTTTAAGAAGGCTAAGATTCACACTATTTCAACATTATTAAAATAACGCTAAAATCGACACCCAAAACCACTTAGATACTTCAATTTCTAAGTAATTTTTTATGTCTTACCTAATCTTACCATGAACGTCATCCACAGAACAAGGCGTAAGGCATGAATCGCAGACGATTCTTGACCGTAGACGAAGGCACCCGATATACGTCATCATTATCTTTCCACATGTTTTTCAAAGCTAAATGATGATATATTTGGGACCGTTCAACGCCATTAGTTAGCGATTAATGAATGGAATATGAGTTTCTACGAGGACACACCAGGACAAAGCAGAACACATCACCATATATATCTCACTTTTCGTCAAAACAACAGATGAAATGATGATGAATGCATGAAAGTTCTGTTAATATTTTTTTACCCGCCCGCCGTCCCCCTTTAAGAAGGCTAAGATTCACACTATTTCAACATTATTAAAATAACGCTAAAATCGACACCCAAAACCACTTAGATACTTCAATTTCTAAGTAATTTTTTATGTCTTACCTAATCTTACCATGAACGTCATCCACAGAACAAGGCGTAAGGCATGAATCGCAGACGATTCGCTTCCAGATATCAAGTCTCTACGTCTCGTCTACGATCGACTAGAGGGTGCAGAAAAATAAACATTAATAAGTTCCTCCTTCTCTTAAAAGATACCATGTGATTCAACCATCAACATCATCCTCATTTTGTGTTGAATCATACCTTAAAAAAGGTCTAAAGTAAGGATCATTCGGTGATATAATCATTTGAAGGGCATTGTGCCCGCCTTGGTCAGGGGGGGGGCACAGCCGATTAGTAGTAATAGGTTATTGACTATAAATCTGTGTGGTACTCATTAAGGTGAGTGCAATCCTGGAAATTCAATTGCTAGTATAAGTTTTTTGTTTTCGAATGATGATGTCACAAATAAATACAAAAAAACATAAGTAATCAGCAGCAGATAACAACGTTCCAGATGAACATACAAGTTCATAAATATCATTGGAATTTCATATAATACTGTCTTCAATGACTTAAAAATCAGCTATGTATTCCTAATAATATAGTTATCAATTTTTGAGAATAAATAAAAACTGAAAAAAAATAGTTAAAGATTTTTGTTATATAGATATTCTACTTGTTAGGTGACTTGTAATATACATGTACATGTGTTTCATATATATAGGAGTGTATTCGATCGTTGAATAAGTTTTTCCGATTCAATTAGCTCGTTGTAATCTTATCGTGACATTCAATTAGTATCGAAAATTCAAATCAAATTTCCCAAATTTACACTTACTGTATGTTTCCTTTGTTGTAATCCTCAAGAACGGAAACGTAGAAAGTGTTTCACGACAATTGAAATGCTTTCTAAAAATTTTGTGAAACGTCGAAGATATTTTATGTATTAAACTCATCTTTCAAACCTGACTTTTTTTCATCCTTCACGAAGCTTGACAATTAACAAGAAAGTGGGAGATATATACAATGTCAAACACAATGAGGAGGAAAAATTTCAAACTTACAAATAATGATGTGAATGGTGAAGCGATAACAGAAGATTGTAACTCTTTTGCAGTGGATTTTGAAAATTCGAAGTATATAGAGTCACCTGTTGGAAAATTGGCTTACATTCAAAAGCTAAAAGAACTTTCAAAGAAACATGTTAGTGATATGGAAGGAAGAAGCAGTGACACCTCAAGGACTGAAGAAGAGACATCGCCATCAGAAGATAATGACGGGGCTCAATTAAAGGAAGCACAGTTTCAAGGTTGTTCTGTGTTACCTGATTTCATTTCAACTCTTAAAAACTTTGATATGAGAAAATACACAAAAGCATTCAGTTCTTCTCTCTCCATGTGTAGCGCGAAAACTTACACACCAATACTAGAAACCAAACATATTGACCCAAGAACAAAAAGCCGAGACGTACGCGTGAGGGACAGGAGAAAAGAAAGAGAAGACAGAGTGAATGAATTCAACTGCTCAGACATAGAAATTTATGACGATGTTTCAATATCTAATTTTTCGGGAATAACTATGCATACTCTACAAATTCAGGATTTTAAGACAAGTTTGAAAGCTAAGAAGGAAAGGGAAAGAGAAAGAAAATCTGATATAAGAATGGAGGATAAAAACAAAGAAATGCAAAGGATACGAAAGTTTTTAATTGCTGAAGCTGGTAAAAGAGAAGTCTATGGGAATGACATGTCATTTGAAACAGCTGTTTATACCTTGCATAACCTATCGAAAAAATTAGGTGTTCCGGTTAAAGATTTATTGCATGATCGGGGACTACGTGACTATTTGCGACAAAAAGACGCATGAAAATATTTTCTGTGTCTACTACAAGGTGGTGAATAGATGTTGCTACGCTTGTTATTTTAGAATTGCCCAATTTGTGAGAAAACACAAATTTCAATATATATACATTTCATGTCTGAAAGTATGAGGTCTTCCTTTTGTAAAGGTTTAAATGTAATTTCTTAACCTTTTGCAGTGAAGCAGTTAAAAATAATCAACACAATTGATTTGTTCCTCTTCACACATATATTGAAAATTAGTACTTTTTCCTCACAAGCTACTCAGAGTGTTACAGCAATGATCGACTGGGGCAGTACTGCAACCTTCCAATCCTTCTGTTCTTTTTACTCCTGTCATTGCAATATACTCATCTTCATCTGCTGCAGCACCTGATACACCGACTGCTCCTAAGATTTGACCTTTCTCATCTGAAACTAGGACACCTCCAGCAACTGGAATTAAGTTTCCATCTGTAACAACTACGGAAGCATTGGCTTGAGTGAATTTCGGTGCCAAACCTTCTCCAGTATATTTTTCACGAAATGAGCGACTTGATGATTGCAGGCTAATGCATGTTCTTGCTTTGATTTCTGAGAATTTCATGTAGGCACCAGCAGGGCAACCTGGATATTTTAGTATCAAGACAAAAACATTTCAATTTATGTTGGATTGTGAGACATTTGATTATATAAAAATTAAGCCATAACCCAATTATGATGTGGGATATTGTGCATTGAAAACCCACCATCCATGCGTTTTTGGACAATAATAGCTCCAGAATTATCAACAACAGTAACAGAAACTGGCTTCGGTACGTTTAAATCCTTGACAGCGGTAACACATGCAGTAGCTATTTGGTCCGCTATAGCTAAGCTAAACGTTCTAGATACAAGAAGAGCCATTCTATGATTTTCAACTAATTTTGCGAAGCACGGCTCGTTGAGAAGTAAAAATGGTATTTTATGTATGCAAGACAGAACATGATAAGTATGCACGCAAGGGAAGGACAATCAAAAATCAAGTTGCCTACAGCTATTTTAATTCCCTGATGACGTTTATTAGATTCTCTCTCGGTGCGTATTAATTAATTAAAAGTACACATCTTCAGAACCTCCTCATCGAATATTATCATCACATTTTGGTGAATTTGTAAATCTCACAAAGGATTTAAAAAGAAGATAGAGATGATTCTCGCTGTAAAATCGAACACTTCTAATTAGTTCTCATACCATCCCTACGTAGGTAATGTTTTTTTTTGAATTTCTCTACTTCTTTTATTTGAAGCTGCTGCTGCTGTACATAGCATCAAAAATCAGTATTGTAATTATTATAATTATTTTGGCAGCAAGAGTCTTTTACAACCGCAGTTCCGAAACTTCCAAATACACAGCAGGTGGAAGTTGCTATGATTAAAATGAATCCATCAACAAAATCTTCATCTATTGCAGACAGAATATTATACGTTGAGGAAGTTCTTGGAAGCCATAACCTCGACACACATAAAACCACTGAGGATTTGCAAACAAGAATCAGCAATGTTCAAAACCGTGACTTGAAAAAGATACTTACATATGGGAACGGGTCACTCGAAAGAACCTTAAACGAATGCAAAAAATTAGAACGAAAATTAGACCCTGGAGCTTTGCTAACTTATCAAATGATGTCTTCTTCTTCAGCTAAAAATGCTCCACTTCTATATAGGCGCCAGGACATCATAGCCTCAAAAGAAACATTCCAGAAAGATTTGGACCAATTGATAAAGATTCGAGATTTATTGTTGATGAAGCAAAATTCAAATGCAAGTAAACCAAAGTCTTCCTTCGCAAATTGTTCCATTGTTTCCTCTTCTGCATATGAAAGCTCAGACGATCCAGAAATGATCAAACGACTCGACGCAGCCACGTCAAAAGCAATGGATTTGAACGCAAGAGCATCAAAAATATCATCTCGTTTAGATATGTTATTGAATAGATATCAACATATAGTTGTTGCTGCATCTGAAAAATTGGTTCTTATAGATGAGGAATTGTGCGAGCTGGAAAATGAGAGGTTACAATAAGTGTTTTCTGGAACAAAAATGAACGCAATTAAAAAAAAATTAAATGGAACAACAATGAAGATAGCTGCATTTAAATAACACTGATTCTTAATATCGTATTACAGATTGCTTTCATCACGAGAACAAACTGATAAAACTTACTTCAGGGTCTACTTTGTACTCTTTTCAGCATTTTGTGTAAAACATTTTGGACCCTACATAACAAAACTACAATGTGTTGATCAAAAAGATATTATAATCAAAGTAAAATCCAAAAACATGAGAGGACCCGACATGTATAAAAAACATTTGTTCAGCAAAATTAAAATACGTGATTGTTGGGGAAAATAGGATCCAACTACGATTTATGTTCATAGTTAATCGTCTACAAGTTGAAGGTTTTCATCAGGATTCTCATTTTCCTTGTCCTCAGTCAAACATTCAATTTTTTCCTTTTTGTCTTTCAATTGATTCGTATTTGTTATTACCGTATTATTATGTTCCATATTTTTCTCATGATGTATCTGAAATTTTGAGGATACCATCTTCTAAAAGCAACTCAATGGTACGGCTTTCTGACTGGTGCTAATAACGAGACACCTCAGCTAGCTTTGGTAGGGGCGATCGTAAATTCCACTCGACATGGTGATGACTACTTTAAAATCAATAACGAATCAAAACTACTAGTAGAACCCTTTTTTATCTTTGAAATGAAAAGTTTACAAATCAACAAAGGGGACTCTAAAGTAAGGTTCAATGAACATGCATTTTATCAATTATGACCTATCAAAGCTATAGAACATACGTACATTCATAGATATTATAGATTCAAATCCGTTATCACAAACTTGATTATTTAAAAACATGTATAAAATGACCAAAACTGGTATGAATTGCTTGGATAAAAATATACTACTTCTCCGAAATAAGGGAAGAAAGCTCTTTCAACATGTGGGAATATGATCCATTCCTCTCTGATACTCCATTTATTTTTATTGATCGATTCATTGTACTCTTTCTTAGTCTTGTTGATTGGCGACGTTGTGCCGACTTAAGGTCTCGTTCAACTTTAGCAATCTCGTATTCACATTGGGCCAATCGAAAATTTCTCTCTAGTTCATTTATACTATCGTATTCTTCTATCTCTCCGCTACAGTCACTCATAATGTTATCCGTGGCAGCCTTTCCCTGTATTGAAGAAGCAGCCTGAGAAGTAATATTACTCATCAACTCTTTTTCGAGATACTTTTCTTTAAACACTTCCGATTGCAAATGAAACGAGCTTGTTGTGGAAGATGCTGTGAGTTTGCACTGTGAATTGGCCATTCTTTCGTATAGATTTGAGCTTGAAACTTGCTGTTAAGCGAAGAAGCAGAGCTTGTTGATTGCACAAAGTGGCTTCGAGAGGAAATTAATCTGTGAGGAGTAAAAGAAATTATATTCTTACACGGACTACATTCAATTAGACAAGATCTGTGCTGAAAACGAACTCAATACGTTAATTAATATTTATTTTAGGCTCATTCGGGATTCAAATTTTTCTGAACCATGTTTTTTGGCTTCTTTCTTCAAGGGTCATAGCATAATTTGAATTTACTATGAAGCTTCGATGCAAACAATACTTTACAATTCTTGCTAATTTAAACACATGATTACATCATTTCGAAACACCTTTGTTAATCAATCGATTATTAGCATAATATATAGGTATACCTATTTACTGTAAAACCACGACACGAAAAATATAGCATACTACCACCACCACCACCTATTTACTGTAAAAAGTGAATATTTGCCATTTTGCCCGAGTATATACAACAATGTTTCATGTTTAAACATTTCATTTCTGCTATTTTAGTCAATGTCACTCTTTTAGGCTATATTTATATCTATATTTTCGACAAGAACGAATGCATCTGAAGATAGAATAAAATTTATTTTGGAGTTTAAACTTCTCATTGACATAAATAATGTGAGTGCAGGCAATAAAGTTATGAGACCTACATATACCAATTATGCTTCACGAAGGCAAATAATTATCTGCTGTTTTTAATCAAGAGAATTGACATGGATGAATATTTATGTTTGCTCATAGAAAAGAAACTTTTTGTGAAACAATCATAACCCCGCATTAATCATAAATATTATGATCTCTCCTTCCTACATCCGAATACGTATGTAACTCATTTATAGATCCATGTACAACTGCTATTAAAACACTTTTTAATTTTTTTCATTTCTTTTTTTATGTTATATTATTACGTATACAAGTTTAAGTGAAAGAAGAGCTAGAGTTTATGATGAATAGGTATGTTTTTTCTTGCGTTTTTAGTTAGCTTTTGCTCTGCAACATAGAGCAGAACCTTCACTTGTAAGTACGAATAAATGCATCGAGCCAAATTATGAGGGAAAACTAAAATATATAGATGAATTATTGCGCTAAAACGTGTATCTTTGATGTGTAAGATATATAATTTGATTACGAATATCGTTACTTTTTTTGTTGATGTTATCCAGAACCTTTCTTCACACAACATAGTCTATTCAACAAAGGATTCATACAAGAATGACCAAATCACAGTTTTTCATCAAATGTTTCATATTTGTGGTTTATTATCCTCCATGGACAAATGCAATATACGATACAGAAGATTGTTTAGTTGCTCAAAAACAAATGAATGAGCCTGAATTAGATCTTTTAAATGCAACTAAAATCCTATTTCTTTCTTTCAACGAAACTTGTCATGATGACAACACTTGCTCAGCTTCAGCTGAATCTATTGGTTCTGTTGTCAAAAGAAATTACACCTCTCTTATGGGAAAAAGTATTGAACCAATGGAATCTGTTTGTGAAAGTATGGGCGAAGATTATAAGTTATGTTTTATAACAACTGAGGTATCTAATGGAAATTTAAGAACCCAAGAAATAAACAAACCAGTATGCTTCCCCCCTTCTTGTTCAGATGACAACGCAACGCTTGTTGAAGAAATATGCGATCCATCTTCTTCATGTGAAATTATTTCATCGACAGCACATTGCCCTTCTCGAAATGAACGATTCAGTTATGAAAATTGCATAGACGACTCTACAATACTGAATGCAAATAGGAGACTCAGACGATTTCGCCTTGGACTTCAACAGTCAATGACAAGAGAATGTGTGAATGTTTTAGTTGGGTCAAAAAGTCCAGTGTGTGATGTTTCTAGCCTTTTGCAAGTATCGGTTACAAAAGACTTTAAAGAATTTGAAGAGGATCAAAATTATATTAATTTTGCTAATGCATGTAAAAACCACGGAGGAGTTGATTGTAAACTATCAATATATTCAACAGGAAGACTTTCATCTTCTGAATCCATATTTGATTTCGACTCCGAAATAATGTATACAGAATACCCATTCTGTAAACCTCTAGAATGCTCAACTGGTGATCCGAACATATATGCGAAACAAATCCTTTTTGATTCAGGCTTTGACTGCTTTGAAAGTGAATGTGATATTGACGTGGATTTTTTTTCTTGTGGTAGATTAGAGTTAGATTAGTTTGTTGCGACTGTGTCTTTCTTTATTTCTCTAATGTCGTTTTAATGGCTAATACGAAATTGATACCCATGTATGAATATGCATACACTACTATGATCTAAGAAAATAGATTCTAAAGATATTCGATCACATTAATTTTATTCGGTGATAATTAGAAGTTTAATTCATGCAGCATTATCATAGAAATATATACTCATAAAGAAGTCAATAATTAATGGCATTATATGCTTTTTCTTCTGGGTACTCTTTTTGGTTTAATTTATTACGAGAAAATACCCAATTGACATGAAACATCTGTCACTTTTTTTACTTCATGTAAACTTACAAATTTACGACATCAATATCTGCTACAATAAAAATGTTGATGATTTACAGATTTGTTGATTGTTTCAATTATGTTGATGCATAAAGGATCGATATTTAAAAGCCAGTTTGGATTTAATCATCTTACTTCAAGATCCCTACTTTTTGTGTGTCGTTATGATATGAGCAAAATAATTCTTTGTTGTTGTTGTTGTTGCACTAAAGTACTTCTGGAGCATTTCACAAAATTTCCCCAAGCGGTGTTACTTATTTTTTATATAGCATGGATTGGATTTGTTTTTTCAGATTTATGTTTAACAATAACAATAACAGTACGGTAACTTAATTAGACTGGGCTGGATAAATATCGTGCATGTAAATTCATACACAATTACACGTATTAATCACCTATATAGATATGAGTATGAAAAGCCGCAGGTTTTGCCCACGTACTTCCAATTTAAAATTTTTTTCAAGGTTGAAGTGGAAATGCTTCTGATATACATTGTTTTCATCTTGAATATGTATCAACGTACGAGTTTTACCCTTTTTTCATCTACGGTAGAAATATATTTGTCCCATCCAAATTAGCAAAAGTTGTCAATTTCATCTGGCTGACGGAAAGGGAAGAGGTTATAGAGGAAACTTAAGAGTATCAGCCATCATGAAGATAACTGCATTAGCATGCTGCCTAGGCTGGTCCATTGGGTCAGTCGAGGGGTTTGTCCCGAGCCATTCTTATCTGATTCATTCTGACCCGAAATTTTCAATGAAGTTTGATAAGCAAAACGTTGCATTCAAAATGGTTGCAACAGAAAAGTTTGTAAGTATATAGCTTTATATACCTCAATGGATTCATCACTCTAGATACATTCTCCTTACCTCATATGATATTCTTGAACCTAAATATAAAAAATTCTGGCTTCAATTTCTTTCTAATATCTCGATATAAAATGATACTTTCCAGGACAAATTAACAAAAGAAGATGAGGACATTCTCTTTTCGACAAATGAAAGTTCAAATCCACCTTATCCAGCTAGGCATCGCTACAAATCTAAGACAGGTAACATTTTGGTGGATTCCAATCAACCTATCAATCCTTTGGATCATTCTCCTAACAATCCACTTATAAATAAGCTTCGTACAACTAGAGATACTCTTAATTCTTGTCCAAGTATCTGGTCTTCTCTTTCAGAACTCTGCCCTAATGAAATCGCTGTAGTTGATGAGCATCTATGTGATGAAAAAATTAATCTTACTTTTAAGGAAATGAATGAAATTATTAGGAAAAGTGCCTCTGTTTTCAAAAACTTTGGTGTAGAGAAAGGTGATAATGTTGCTGTTCTTGCTGAGAATTCAGCACATTGGCTCATGGCCGATCATGGGCTTCAGCTGGTAGGAGGTGCAAGTGCCGTCAGAGGAGCTGATGCTCCTTTGGATGAATTACGCTATATTTATGATCATTCTGATAGTAAGCCAACAGTAGTTCTTCAAGGACCAAAACTTTTGAAAAAACTTGCTGATGATGCCAAGGCTAATGGACTTGCTGGTATCGGGCTGTCAAATGAGAAGCATGGGCCGGTGAAACAAGTTATCCTTCTAAATAGTGATAAACAATCTAAGGAGAAGATACTTGCCCTTGCTGCAGAAATAGAGGGCATTCAGGTCAATCTTCTTATGGATCTTATCAATAGTGTTGAGCCAATGAAAGATTACGATCTTCCAACTCTCAATCGTGAGGACTTGTCCACGATTGTCTATACATCTGGTACAACTGGAAATCCTAAAGGTGTTATGCTAACCCATGGGAATCTAATTCATCAACTAGGACATCGTCTCGCTCCTACCCAACCGTACGAGGAATCCGAACCGCTGCCTGGCGAAACAATGCTTTCTTTACTTCCAGTGTGGCATATTACAGAAAGAACCTTCGAATTATGGATTTTTGCCCGTGGGTGTAAGGTTGTTTATTCAACTATTCGTACATTCAAGAACGACTTAGAAAAGCATCAACCAGAATGGATGGTTCTTGTACCAAGAGTTTTGGAGAAAGTAGCCAGTGGCGTTCAAAATAAATTTGCCCAAGGTAGTGCTGTAGTAAAGACATTGGTAAAACTCTTTACTGCTACAGGAATGGTAAAAAATAAGCACTCTCAAATTGCAAAAGGATTAGTTGTTGGTGATTCTGCTCCTAGTTTTCTTGCCAAGTTAAAGTCGAAACTTATTCTGCTCTTGTTTGCTCCAATCAATGCACTTGGAAATAAGTTGGTGTGGAGCAAGGTCCAAGTAGGTTTTGGTGGAAAACAAAAAGCTATTATTTCTGGAGGGTCTGCTCTTCCAGGTGCTCTAGAATCATTTTATCAAATGTGCGGAATTCCCATCATGGTAGGATACGGACTCACCGAATGCTCTCCCCTTATTTCGCACAGAAGATCAGATGCTAATTTGATCACAGCTGGTTGTGTAGGTGGGCCATGTTTAGATACTGAAATGCGAGTTGTTGACCCTGATACGAATGCCGAATTTGGCGAGAGACAGCCTTTGCCGGATGGAGAAGCAGGTGTTGTTATTGGTAGGGGACCTCAGGTTATGCGTGGCTACTACAAAAATATTGAAGCAACCGATGAAGCTATTGATAATTACGGATGGTTTGACACCGGTGATCTAGGTCGTATCAATCCAGCTACTGGCGATCTCATACTCACAGGCCGTATTAAAGATACAATCGTTCTTTCAAATGGAGAAAACATTGAGCCAAGTCCTATTGAAGATGCTATTTTGAGTGAATCCAATTTAATCGATCAAATAATGCTTACTGGACAAGATGGAAGAAGACTCCTCGCTATTGCTGTTCTAAGTCCAGATGAGTTAACAAATATGGGATTTTTGGATTCAAAGCTAGGAAAGGAATTGCAAAATGCAAGTGATAAAGTGAATGATCCTAAATGTTCACCTGAAGACTGTGTTTCCGCAAGTAAATTATTGAATGATGCGTCTGTTGACCTAAGAAAGAATAAATCATTAATGGATGCAATTATGGCAGATACAAAACGTGCGACAAAAGATTTCAGACCTTGGGAGCAAGTTGGAGAAGTTCATTTAACTCTAGAACCATACGCAATGTCCAACGGTCTTCTTACACAAAGTTTTAAAGTGAAAAGGAATGTAGTAGCTGACCGTTACAAGGATGTGCTAGAAGATTGATCTCGATAATCGTCGCAAATCTCCAGAAATATAAGAGGAAATTTTTTTAAAAGATAATGAATTAAATCTGCTTATTAATCTGACTCCGCTTGTAATGAATGAAATGATAAAAACTATGATGAATACGCAATGTGAAACATCTTTTATATATATTTGTTGAATAATGGTATAGTATACTCTAGCATACTGATGAAATGTAGTTTCTGTAAATCAGCAGGTTCTATGGTTGAAACATTGCAATGCATACGAGAAGCTGAGAATATTGGAAGGATGACCTTGTGATTGTGACCTATGCTGGAGATAGGTTTTGACAAAACGCACTGGTTGGGTGTGTTGGTGTTGGGGGTGGTTGTTCTTGTGGTGTATACCGAATTGTGAGTTAGATAGTAACATGCATTTTGCCAAATTACTACATACTACAAATACTAATTTAACTACAATTACAATATGTTATCTACACCATCATTACATTAATCTAGTAGTTCTTTGTAGAGCATACCAAAATGATGTAAGTACAACATTGTGCTGGCCAAGCACCATGTTGTTGAAATACAACCGGGAGCTGTTCTCTCTTGGAACACATCTCACTTTGATATGTATCTTTATGGCTTGTACTAATGCTCTCTGACATTCTTTGAGTATGCGGACCTCTGACATGGAGGGATGCATTTGGGTCTTGCCCTTGAACATGGATCTGAATCAGATCATATACATGTTTATTTATTTATTCAATAACATATATGATGCGTAAATAATGATTTAATGCATATATTCATTATATTCTTGTACGATTATTGCTGTGTATGAAACTTGGATAGATTGTAATACTAGAAACAGGTAGTTATATCACGTAGAATTCTTAGATAGTGAAATATTAGTATCTCAAATTCATGAGGACTTATAATTTTGTTTTGGAATCTCAAAGAAGTCTGTTAAAGACTTCAGCACATGCAGGGGGAAGTTTAGTATGGGATTCTGAGAATGAAACTGATTCCACTCAAATGTAGTTTCGAATGAAATTACTAAGATCGGACAATGGTAAGATGCGGGATCTGTCTCTAATATTGAAAGATAAGCTCATGGGGCTAACCCATTGCGTGAGATGAAGACAATCACATAAGAGACCTAACCAACGGAAGGAGATGCTATTTGGAGATCTCGTTCCTTTTCTTTGAAGTTATCCAGTTATGGTAAGAACTACTTTTTCAAGGAGCATAATGATGATACTTGAAATTCATGAATAGAGTTTTCATCCCCAGAAAAGGAACAATAAAAAAGGTAAGCGGGCAGGTGGGAGAAAAAAGAAGAAATTTTATATTTGTAAAGAGACTAGCTTTGAGACAATCTAACCTTCAGCAATCGCGTATGCATTGGGGCTCACAATGAACTGAACTAGAGTCGAAGGATAAATAGAAATGAGTTTATGATTTCTTTTCAAAGATAGCAATTTTGGCCGAAATGAATAAAAGCGATTGTGCAACATTTTGCTTCTGGAAGTTGTAACGAAGGTTAGACGGTAGCTTTCCAGGGGGCTTATATGGAATGTAGAATTGGTCTAGTAGGACTATTTGTTCTGAACAATGATATAGGCTCTGGAACTTCCATACAAAAGATGGGAAGTGACAATTCCTTCTTTTGAAATATGAGAAGTGAGTGACAATGTCATGCTCTTTTCCTTAATTCAACTAGAAGAGATTGAATAACTAACAGTTGGAGAGAGAATCGTTTTGGAAGAAGCAAATTTTGTTTCAGAGTTCTTCTTTGTTTGACATCATATTGATTTCTAATTGTTGCGGATTGAATAGCGGAAGCTGTGGTGAATGACTAGTTCTCATTTGGTTTATTTAGTGAAGGCGAAATGTAATTAAACTCTTTTGAAGTCTAAATCGGATTGGAAGTTCGAGATGGAATGGTCAAGTATGTATTTCGGTCGTGATAACAGAAAATGAATTATCAGAAGGTATCTTTCAAACTTGCTAAAATTTTCGACTCTGACGTAAGATAGAACGTCATCACAAGAGGTACCATCATAATGGAGAGAATATATGTTTTCCGAAAGACATCATGCGAGGTGTTAGGGTTTGTCAGTTACCATTCAAGCAGTGACTAGTAATGTAGCATTCAACAATAATTACTATGTGTTAACTCTACAGAATGAGAAAAGGAAGGCTGTTAAGCATTCTTTTCTCATTCCTATTAATATATTATATATATGTTGGAATTACTCATGTAAGTAGGATTGAATGTTGGTTGTTGAAGTACTTGTTGGGAGTACTTCATGTTGTTAACTAGTTTGTGTGTGTAAATAAGTATACTTGTGTGTGTAATTGTCTGTATTAT
>Ga0209092_10002018_pt1 | contig 19067 bp, 17 predicted proteins | sample FraStrMetagenome_FD_187446 | JGI IMG/M metagenome (GOLD analysis project Ga0209092, IMG submission 187446) | Marine eukaryotic phytoplankton communities from Arctic Ocean - Fram Strait ARC3M Metagenome (SPAdes) (version 2) | ecosystem: Environmental > Aquatic > Marine > Oceanic | place: Fram...
GAAAATGTAGAAGAAGAAAAAGTAGAAACTCCTCAAGAAGAAGAAAAAGTAGAAACTCCTCAAGAAGAAGAAAAAGTAGAAACTCCTCAAGAAGAAGAAAAAAAAGTAAACAAACATCATCACAAAAAAAGAAAAGATAAAGATGGTAATATTTTACCAAAAGTTAAAGATAATCAACATTATATAAAACATAATAGCGGTAAACCAGATCAATATTATACAATAGAAACATATAGTGAAGGTCAAAAATATCAAAGTAAAGATGGTAAAGATTTACCGGAATTAAAAAAAGGGGAACATTATATTCATCATCATGATGGAACTTATTCAATTGAAAATTATAAAGAATCATTGTCTGGAGGTGGTAAAAATGATGATCTAGATAAAGAAATAGAAGAAATAAAAGTAAGTATTTTAGAAATAGCGAGTAACCAAAAACAAAAAGAAAATTCATATGAAAGTGATACACAAACAGAAAAATCATCGTCTGCTAGTGAATCTAGTGAAATGAAACCAATAGTTGCTAATGCTGAGGTTATTTCATCTTCTTCTGTTTCTGATAATGACAGTAGTCTTGTTCAAGCCGTTCATGGTGTCGAAGATGCTGTTAGAGGTAAAAATAATAAATCATCAATGTCAAAAATGATGTCTAATATGATAAGTGAAGAAAAAAAACCGGTACAAGTAGATTGTCCACCTCCTCCAGATCAAAAATCTATTACAATTAGTGCCCCTGCAGGTTTTAATATATCAACAGAAGGTGGTCCCGATATGAACAATAAAATCTCTGGAATGAAAGCAGTTTTAAGTGCAAAGAAAAAAGATCCAGAAGCATCAGCGCCTAATCAAGAGCAACATGGTGGTAAAAAAAGCAAAAAACATAGAAGATTTAAATTAAGAAAAAGAACTAGAAAAAGAAATAGGATGTTAAATAAAAAATAATTTAGGGGGTCAAGAGGGAATCGAACCCCCGGCCTCCCGCACCCAAAGCGGGAATCATACCACTAGACCATTGACCCAGTGAGTAAACATACTAAATATATTCAATAAATAACCTTTAAATATATTTAAAAACTATATGTTCTATTATTTTTTATTTTGTTAACTGATTTAAAGTTAGTATTTTCTATATTCACTTTATCTTTAATTTCAACTAATAATTTAGAAAAATCAAAAAGGGAAAATAGTATACTTTTATACATAACGCATATTTTATCGTTTTGATGTGTATTGATTAATTTAATTAATCCGTAATTTATTTTTTCAATATTTTTTTCTATTTCTGATAATAAAATTAAATATTGATCTTGAAAACATTGCCTTTTAAACATGTATTGAAAAATTGAATCTATAAATTCTAAATATTCTGTAAAAATTGCTTCAATCGATTTTTTTATATCATTCTCATTATGATTTTCATCTGATAATAATTTAAAAACTAGTGATAAAACTGGCAATAAATGATTACAATAATCTTCTTCGGTATTTATATTTTTAATATGCAAATTATTATTTTTTAATATTAATTTATCATTATCACATATTATTGTAAAAATATTTAGTTTTTCTTTAAAATTATTTTGTTTTTTATAAAAATTATTTAACATAATTATATAATGCTTACAAATTTATTTTGTAGATTTACCGACCATCCAAAAAGTGTTTGTATGAATTATTTCCAACATTTTTCATTTTCATTTGGGTTATCCTTTTATTTTTTTAAAAAATCTATTCATGCATTAATTCATTCTATTTATCCAAATTTATATATAACATCATCCAGTGATGTTCCAAAAGAACTAGAATATAAATTTAGCGATGTAGGTTGTAAATCTAAATCCAATACACCACTTATTCAAGATTTGTCAGAAAACAAAGATAACGACGCATATAATAAATGGCTTGATGATTTAAATGATGAATGGAGTGTAAATCTATAATATGTTTTTTATTACAGTAACATTGTGAATAAAAATATTAGTATAAATTATAATTTGAATGTTTTTTAGAAATATTTTTTTCTTTTTTTGTACAAATTTTTTTATTGTAACCGCTTTTCCAAAAAATGCGTTAAAAAATTTTTCACCTAAATTTTTTTATGAAAAAAAACAATTAAATTATGGATCATTATATAGAAGATGCTTTAAACATCAATTAGGATATACTGGATTAGTTCAAGACCATCATTGTATACCTAAACAACATCGTAATCATATTTTATTAAAAATTATTAATTATGATATAAATAAACATGATAATATAATGATAATGCCAAATAAAAAAGGAAAGGAAGAATTAAATATTAATCCTAATTATTTAGTTCACGATGGAGGACATTTAAAGTATAATATTTATGTTAAAAAACAATTAGATTATATTTATGATAATTTTGATGATATGGATTCATATCGGTATCAATTTTGGCTTCTTCGAAAATATCTAAGAAAAAATATGAAATATAATGAAGATGACCTTCCATGGAGATAATAATATATTATATACTATAAATAATATATTATTTTTACTTAAGCTTTGTTACCTCTCATTGATCCCATGCCACCAAGTTGATTCATCATTTTACCTAATCCTTTAATATCTAATGATCCCATTCCTTTAATCATATTTTGTGCGTTTTCTAACATAGGTTTCATATTTTCCATATTTTTTGCTAATTCTTTTTGTGTACTCATTAATCTTTCTGTATCTTTGGTCATTCTTTGCATTCCTTCTCCACCAATCATATTATTTAAGTTTTTGTAACTATCAGTTAATGTTTTTTCATAATCAACTTTACTTGAACCTACCATACCCTCATCATCATCATCATCATCATCATCATCTTCCATACCCTCTTCATTAACATCATCATTTCCATCATCGTCCTTCTTATTTTCCATTCCTTCAATATGATAATTTCTATGTTCAGTGTCTTGAATTTTAGTGTAAAAAGCAGTTGCAATAATAGCTGTTAATAAAACAACAACCATATTTTTAGAAAAATAGTAGGTTACAAATCCTACTAAAATAAAAAATACAATCGCATTAAAATTATGTTTTTGTAAATAACCTAATAATGATGTTATTGCTAAAAATAATACAAAATATAAGAAATATTTGTTAGATATTAAATTTCCTACACTTTTATTTACAACTTTAGTTGCACTTTTCATTGTGGTTGATGCTGTAGCCATATTATATAATATAAGAATATATAAAAAATATATTGTGTATTTACAATAAATTTTTTAATGATATGTTCTTGTTACAGTTCTAGAACTACTTCTTGATTTTGATTTTGTTTTTCCAAAATTAAATAAACCCTTCTTCTTCTTCTTTTTATCATCTCTTTTCTTTGTTTTTACTTTTTTATTAAATTTCCAAATATATCCTCCTTTCTTGGTTTTTCTATTTTTTATTGAACGCCTCTTTGTTTTCTTTTTTGTTCCACCGTCCACCTTTGGTTTTTTGTCTGTATTTATTTTAGCTAATTCATTTTCAATTCCTGCTAATCCACTATCAACACGACTTGCATCTTTACCAATACTATCTAATTCATTTTTTAATTGTTTTGTCAATGCTTCAACTTTCTCAGCAATTTCCTTGTCTAATTTATCTAAATCTTTACTATTAATATCTGGAACTTCTGATATTAATTTATCTATTTTTGCTCTGAGACTTCCGATTTGTCCCATAATAGTTCTTATTTTTGAGGATTGTGTATCTATTTTTGTATTTACATTATTTGATTTCTTTTTGGTATCAATAATAATATTTAATAATGATTTCATTTTTTCTTTTACTTCAGGATAATTTTTGGCATGATTTTTATCTAAATAAGCCGAGAAATTATTTACGGCATTTTGATCTGATAGATTAATAGGTACATCATTTAAACTCAATGGTGGCATAATAATAATATATATAATAGCTATATTATTATTTTAAATTATGTTTTAATGTTTGCGCGTTTTTCTTCCGCGACGACCTTTATGTCCTTTTTTTGTACGACGGCGTCTACCGCCAAAACCAAACTGTCCTGGTTTAACTTTTGTATTTGTGTTAAAAGCTGGTTGTGGTGAAGATGGTTTTCTTCCTCTTACTGATATGGGTTGTGTTGATGTATTCTTACCAAATGTAGATGTTGGTTTAGATGTGGCTTGAGCGTAAGATGATTTTTTTAATGCGGCATTATCACTTAATCCTTTAACCTGATCTTCTAATTCACCATATTTTTTTTCTATCAAATCTTTATCAGCTTTCATTTTGTTATTAGAATTTGTTAATTGAGCAACTAATTCTTTCATTTTTGTTGTACATGATTTTTTCTCAGCACTTAATTTTCCTTCTAATTCTATAATCCTGTCCTTGTCTTTTTGAGATTGACTTGAAGAATCAGTCGCTTGTTTCATTAATTTTGCTATATCAGCATCTTTTTCAGTTATTTGTTTAGTTAATGCTGATATTTCAGCAGTAAGTCTAGTGACTTCATCTTGATTTTTAGTATTACTTTCCATTGCTTTTCTAATTTGCTCAAGTAATTGAGATATTCTAGTTACTCTACCTTCAGCGTTAGTTAATATTAATTTTACAATAGGAGGACCTTCTTCAATAAGTTTTTTTAAATCAGAAAAAACTACTTCAGTAGATTCAGGATCCTTCTTTTTACCAATATTACCAGTATCAATAGCATTTCCAAATAGTCCAGACATTTTATATATATATATATATATTTACATATTTATTTTGTAAAATTAGTTATTTTATTTATTTCGTTATTTATTGTATCTAATTCTCCCAATAATTGACTTTGTTGTTTTTTCGCATAATCTAACGATTCATCTGTCATTGTTGATTCTTTAATTAAATGATCTAAATATTCTACTAAAATATTCATAGAACGCATCTGTTCACTTTTAATTTTTTTCATAGCTTCATAATGATTAAAATAATCCCCCGCTACTTTTTCTAAAAAATGATTATCTTGTTTAATATTTTGTATGTTTTCATATCTTTCATTTACTAAATTTTTTCTATCCGCTAACTCTTTTTGTAATACAATTATCATATCATCTCTAGCAGCAATATTCATTATATATAATTATATATAATATATAAAAAGTTTAAACTATAAATTAAATATATAATTATAATTATATGAGCTCTGAAAATTCAAATATTCAGATAGAGGTAAGCGAAAAACCACAAAAAACGGTGATTCATGAAGATCCCGAAATATATACAATGGATAATTTTTTAACAAAAGAAGAATGCCAACATTTTATTGATATCTCAAAAGATAAATTTAAGCGAAGTATAGTTGCTGATCCTAAAGGCGGTAAAGGAATACTATCTGACGGAAGAACAAGTGATAATACATGGATAAAACATGATTATGATTCAATCACTTTTACTGTTGCCAATAAAATTGCTAACATTGTCAATATGCCATTGGAAAATGCGGAAAGTTTTCAAGTTGTACATTATGATGAAACTCAACAATATAGACAACATTATGATGGATGGAAACATGATTATTCACCAAAAGCATTGAAAAATATGGAAAAGGGTGGACAGCGCTTAAAAACAGCATTAGTATATTTAAATACTGTTCAAGAAGGGGGTGGGACAAAAATGACAAAACTTAATAAAACTATAATAGCTGAAGAAGGAAAATTATTAGTATTTAATAATACTTATAAAGATTCTCATGACAGACATTTATTATCAGAGCATGCTGGTACACCAGTATTAAAAGGTGAAAAATATATATTTAATTTATGGTTCAGAGAATGTGGAAGATGGAGTTTATACAGAGAATTTAACCCAAAGTATTATGAAAAAATGGAGAATATTTTACCTCCAGCACCTTCTGTAACATCAAATGAACAAAAATATGAGAAAATAATAAATTTGGACAGTAACTCACAAGTTTCAAGATGTACTAAGCAAAAACCAACATTAATTCATACTCAATTTAGCCTTGAAAAAGGAGATTATATACCTTTTACTAATGTAAAATTTGAAAACGGAAATAAAAAAGAAATGTATAATTATGTTGATGATAATGAATTTTTAATCATACATGTTAAAAATATTGAAAATATTAATAATATAAAAAAAATACCTAATTTTAATACTATTGCTATTTTTAAATCAGGACAACCTTCAAGTGAATTAAAATCTATGTCTACAAAAGATTCTATTTTATATGGTTTATTCAAAGAAACTGATAATATTAATGTTTATTTGGCAACACCTAATAGAAAAATTTATAATGTATTACAATTTAATTCAGTAGAAGATTTTAATAAAGAACAAATAGAAAAAAGTTTAATTCAACCTAAAAATATTCCCTATTTATTAATTGATGATGTATTTAGTCCAGAATTATTAGAGAAGGTGTTAAAATATTATGATAATAATTCTAATCGTCATACATCTCACTATACCCCAACAAAAAATAGATTACATATTCATCCTGATAGAGAATTGGAAATTGAAATTGACAATAAACTTTCTAGATCTGTATTCCCTGAAATTAGAAAAATTTTTTATTTTGATGTTCATTACAGAGAAAGTTATAAAATTTGTTGCTACGATGCTGAAACAGGAGGTAGATTTCATCCTCATCGTGATACACCTGCTCCTTATCAACATAGAAGATATGCTATGTCTTTATTTTTAAACGATGACTATGAAGGTGGTGAATTCGAATTACCTGAATATAATTTTAAAATAAAACCAAAGGCAAATAGTGCATTAATTTTCCCAGGTATTTCAAGTCATAAAGTAAATCAAGTTACAAAAGGAACAAGAAGAGTTATAATTACATTTTACTGTAGTGAAATTGAAGGTAAAACAAAAAATAACTCAAATTATTCTGTTAAATCGCATTTTTATGAACAACATGGTGTTAAATATAGTCCTATTTTTCCTGTTTAATTAGTTTAAATATGTATATAAAATCTTTAAACTAATCAATTGTATCTATTAAATTATAATAATCAGTACATTTATTATTATCGTGTAATGGAATTAATGTAAATAACAGTGATTTTGTTATCATTTTTAAATTTATTAAATCTTCGCTAGAATAAAGTTCTACAAAATAATCTTCAAAACATTGAATTGTATTTTTTTCATATATAGGATTAATTTTTTTATCCATTAAAAATTTATCATAACCAATTAAAGATTGATATAATTTTGCCCAATCATATAACCAATCTCCGAAAATAGTTAATTTATCCCCACATTTACCGCGCATATCAATCATTTTAACTTTTTCATACTTATTTATAATAATATTAGTAAATACTGTGTCACCATGTATAACACATTTTTTTCCTATATTATTTGATTCATAATTTATAAGAAATTGATTTAATTCTTCAAATATTCCATTACTATTTTCAAATTTTGAATAATCATAATTTTGATATCTTTCTATTAGCTTGTTTGAATAATTAAGATAAATATTCACATCTTCATTATTTATATTACTATGATGTACCTTATGAATTCTATCAATTGAATTCATTACATTATGTAATGTTTTTTCTGTCATCATTTCTGATAAATAATAATCAGAAAGACTTAATCCTTGTATTTTTTCTACAGTATACCAACTATTATTATCATCATAATTTATTAATATTGGAAATATATCTTTGATAGAACGAGGAATATTATTATAATAATAAATTTCTCCATCTAAATTATCAGATCGTTTTGTAATTGCATCTATGGTATTTTCTTCTATTGAATTAAACTTTCTAGGTTCGATATTAGACATATAAAAACCCATTATTTTTTCCATATCATCAAAACAATTCACAGCTAAATCATCAATATAATAATGTGCATAAGGTTTACCAAAATATATTTCATCAAAAGGAATATCAAATTCTTCTAAAGTTTCAAATGTAATTTTACCTACATCACATAAAACCTTTCCTATATTTCCATTACTACTATTCATTTTTCTTGCTGTATAAATAATTATTGTATGACCAAATGATTTAAGATATTTTAAAAAATCTATATTTTTTTGTATAGGTTCTACTGTCGTATAATCCTTGTCTTTTTTTGGAAATGTAATGAGTGTATTATCAAAATCAAAACAAATTCTAAGCGGTTTTATTAAGCCATCTTTATCTGTTATACATGATGTGTTTGGATAATTATTATAAAAATGTTTTAATTGTAAAGGAGTTCCTAAACAAATATAATCATTTTGATGAATATTTATATTACTAAATTGAATATTATCTTTTATCATTTCTTTTATTACTACTGATGTATAAAATTCATTTTTTTCTCTTATATTATTATCTAAAATCTGTTGGGTATAATATAATAAAGTTTTATATGATTCAAAACCATATGCTCCAGTACATGCATAATTTGAAATTTTTTGTTTTTCAACTATATCAATTATGTTTTCATCTTCTAATAGTATATAAGAATAAATTGGGTTAGTATTTTCGTCTGTAAATGTAAATACAGAATTATGTTCATTCCATTTTTCAACTATATTAAATTTATAAAAATTATCTGAATCTAAACAAATTACTGATTGATCTTCAAAATCTATATTTTTTAATGCTATATTAATTGTTTCTGCTGCTCCATCTGTATCTTTTTCTAAACATAAAAATTTAAAATTAAAATCAGGATATGATTTAATTAATAATGATTCTAATCTATAAAATTCATATTCTTTATTGTATGGAATATAAATAGTGGTAGTAAATTTATTTAAATTTATTAAAGAATCTAACAACCAAAAAATAATAGGTTTACCAAAAACATGAATCAAGGCTTTTGGCATTTTATAACCATTTTTTTTAAATCTTTCACCTTTACCACCTAACGGAATTAATATAATCATATTATATTATTTATCTTGATAATATAATATACATAATTATTAATTACATATATGTATAAAATTGTAAATATTTATGTAAAAATCTTCCTGTCATTCCTTTATCATACCAGTGTTTTTTACTCTGACTTAAATAACTTACACCATGCCAATCGATGCTCTTATCATCATTATTTTTGTTATTAGAATAGCTCTTTTTCTTTCCCATTGACAATAAATCATCGTAAACAGATACAATATTATATTTATAATAATATAGAGTAGTGGTAATTATTTGATCATCTTGATATACTAAATCATTTTTGTTAAAAAATTTAATACCATTATCTACAATATCTTTTAATGAAGGATTTAAAATATTACAAAATAGATGTTTGGGAAGAAGTGTTCCATTAACACCTTTTAACAAAGGTATTTTTTTGTGTTCTTTATAAATAGGAACATTCATTTGATAATTATTTTTAATTGAATAATCAGAATAACTATGATAACCAGTTACAACACTTCGTTTATTTAAATTATGTTTATTCACTAATAATTCAATATAATTATTATGATAAACTACATCATCATCTAATACTACTACAGCATAATTATCATTTAAAAATTCATCCATAAACTCGTTTTTTTTTATATATTCATAAGCACCTATCCACTTATTACATGGACCATAATCGTTATACTCTTCTTTATCAATATCAATTAAATTTATATAAACAAAGCCATTTTCTATTTCTTTTTTAAATAAATTATTAATAGTATCTATATGTTCGGTAGAATCTCCGAATAATTTATATTTGTTTGTAATAGTAAAAACAATTTTATCAGGTTTTATTGTTGATGATGACAAACTCTTTACTAATCGTGTTAATCCTTTTATTCTTGTAGGAATAGTAGTAACTGATACAATTATCTTTGGATCATGTTGTTCATATTTTATTAAATTATTAAAGTGTTGTATTTGTTTATTTACATTTATAGATGAATGTAAATTATTAAGACTCAATATATATTTTTCTGGTGAATAATTGTTATAATGACAGTATAATTGATTATCGTCAAAATAATGAACATCATTATTGTCTTTAAACAATTCTATATTTAATTTACTATTTGATACTATTTGTTTTAATATTTCATTATGATTTGATGATGTCTTAAATATTATTACCTCTAATTTATTTTCATTTTCTATAAAAAAATTTTTAGAATTATCATTGATTAAATCTTCAATTAATATATTATGATTTAATATTACACATTCAGTAGATAATAACATAATAAATTCATGATTGCTAATTATATCTTTTGATATATCGTCGTTTTTATTTAATATAAAATAATTATAATTATTTCTTTCACAATATAATAAATGGTTTTCCTTAATATCGGATAAATATTCAGAATCACTTAGAAATGTCAAAATAGCAATTTTATTATTGTTATTATTTATCATTATAATAATATAAAATAATATTATAATAATATTAATAAAAATAAAATAATTATCTTAAATATTTTTCAATCATATATCTGGTACAATAAAATGAAAAACATGATTCATCATTAACTAACGCATCTGAAAAGTAATAATTATTATCTGATTTTTTATAGCAATAATAATGGATTAATGGATTGGAATGTTTAAAATTTCCATTGAACACAGAAATAACATTTACATCAGTACCATCTAATTTATCTTTACTTATTATTTTTGTTTTATTATTCATTTTTTTAATATAAACATCAAACATATATCCAGGACTATATTTATTCCATATATAGTCTGATTCTTCATAATTATCAGCAACATGAATAATATTACTAAATTGTTTTCTAATATTATTTTTCATATTAACTGCTTCTGATGAAATATTTCTATTATTAAACTTAGGATTATCTATTAAAAATTTTACAATTAAATGTTCTTCATTACATTTTTTCAAAAGATCTATTTTTTTTGGTAAAACTACATTATGATTACATCTTTTATCCATTGCATATATATCAAAAATAGTTTCTCGTAAATTTTCTTTTTTAATACTAAATGAATAAGAACTAATTACATTAGGAATCATTTGTAATATTTTATCTTTATTATGTATTCCATTGTTCCATATTATAGATGTAAAAGTTTTCATTAAATGATTAGCATATAATGCATGATATATATCTTCTATAATTTTATCAATTTTACACCATCTAGGTAACCTAGGATATGTATATAAACCTTCTGTATCAATATTATAAATTTTATTGTTATCTACATCATAAATAATATTTTGAATACCCCAATCTCCATACAATAGTTTTTTTCTATCAGCTAATTTTAAATCTTCAACAAAAATATCTAGTTGTTCTTTAATTTTATTTAATAAATTAACATCATTTATTCTATATAAATGATCAAATCTATGACCATTAACATATCTTATTATATAATCACCACAATTATCCTTTACAATATGTCCATTTATTAAATATTTTCCTACTATTTCTTTTTCTTCTGCCCTTTCTATAATGTTTTTATATCTATTAAATTTATCATTATCTGTCATTTCTGATTTTATTTGCGTTATTCTTGCATATTTATATAATAATTTATTTTCTTTATTTAAGTAAGTATAAAATCTACCACATGAACCTGTATTAAAATTAATAGGTTCATATTTAATATTATTGTATGTTATTATGTTATTCATTACAATATAAATAATATAATATTTTAAATTTTAAAAATGTTATGGTTTTTTATTATTCATGATAAGAATAATAAGTTCCTATTTTTTTAAAATCTGTAATATTTTCTTTAAAGATTAATTCTAATTCTTTATTACATTCATCAAATGAATCAGAAGAATGTATTATGTTACCAGGACATCCAGGAGAATCGTTAAATTGTTTAGAATATTTTTTTCTAATTAAATTTTTTAAATTACTTGATGGATTATTAATTGAATTTGTAATTATAAGTAAACACATGTTTGTATTAGATTTTAATATTTCATTTTCATAATCATCAAAATTCTTGTAAAAATTCTTATAAAATTTATTTGTATCTCCGATTGTTACTAAAATAGTATCTAAAATTTTATACCCTTCATTTTTTATTTTATCGATAATATCATCCACAATTTCTTTTGTAAGCCCCTTTTTTCTAATAATAAAATTATTAATTTTTTGATCAGCACAAACTATATCTTTAAAATTTTGTTTTTTTATATTTTCAAGAACATTTTGTGTTTCGGTAAAACATATTTTGGAATAAAAATTAAATTCATCATCATCGATATCTCGCATTAAAAGTTTAATTCTATCAGTATGTTTTCTTTTCCAATTACATTTTAGATCGTAAATATTTCTATATAAAAGAAGAATTACATCATGGATAGGATGAGGAATAAAATAATTATCTTTTTTTACTTTGTGTTTAAATAAATAATGTTTAAATAAATTATTTACCACAAGAGCATTTTTACTAGGACCTTCTCCGTCTTTATAAAAAAATAAATCACTATATGTATCAAAACGATAATAACGACCTGTAAAATGTTTTTGAGTTACTAAAGGATCATAATAAAATTTTTTATTATTATATTTGTATTCTTTTGGACGACTATTATTTATAATTTTATTTTCTTTAAGTATTTTACAAACATCTAAGAATTTATTATATGAATTAGGATGTATTACTAAATCAATGTCTGTATCCATTCTATCTGGTAAAAAACGAAATCCGCGAATAATTACAAATTCTACTTCATGTTCATTAAAAAGGTTTAAAATTAAATCATAACATTCTCTTGTTGTTGTAATATTATTCATAATTATAATATATATAAATATAATTATTAATAAATGTAAATAAATGTAAATAATTATTTATCTTTTCCAAGAGCCTCTACAATTATGCCTTAAATACGAACGATTAAATAATTTTATATCATTATAATCACTTTTAACATCATGGTAAACCGATGTTATAGTATCGGGGCCACATAACCATAATATATCTCTTTTTGATATATTTTTTATTTTTTCTTCTATACATAATTGCTTTGTTCTGTTTAAACATTCAATAATTACCTGTTTAATAAAAGGATGTTTCTTCACAGTTGTACCAAAACAATAATTTGCTATTCTTACCGCATTATCTGGATTTTTACATTCTCTTGGTCCTAATCTAGATATATTGGCTACTTTTTCGATAAATAAAAAACAGTTATTATCACTAATATCTATATTTTTTTTAACTAAACAATCAGCATCTATATAAAATCCTCCATTATAATATATATATAATAATCGTCCCAAATCTGCCCTTGAAACCCAGTGTGGTAATAAATTATATAATTCTTTTAAATCTTCAAAATCATTTAAATCTAATAATTCTTCTATATCATTAGGACTTATTATTTTAAAATTTTCAATAAATTTTTTATTATCATTTATTGTTTTAATTGGAAACTCTTCCTTCTCTGATGGTTTAAAATTCCACATATAAATTATATTTTTTTCCATTACTATTTACATTATATAATTATTTTATATAATACAAATATTATCTCCCTACAACATGTAGTATCTACCACCAACTATGTTCTATATTGTGTTGTAAATAATCAGAATTCAAAGATAATATATCTTTATAACTATGTTTAACATTATGATAAACACATGTAATTACATCTGGACCACAAACCCATAAAATTTCTTTTTGTCGTAATGTTTTTTCATCATAATTATTTTTAGTTAAATGATTACTTCCTTTTTCTATATATCTAAATTTTATTCTTTTTAAACATTCATTTATAACATCTTTGAAGAAAGGATGTTTCTTTATTGTTGTTCCAAAGCAAAAATTGGCCATTCTACTAACATTATCTGGATTTAATTTTGATTCATCAGAACTTACCATATCTATAGATTTTACTTTTTTTTCAACAAAAACTACTGCATTTTTATCATTTAATTCTATTTGTCTATTTATAAAACAATCAGCATCTATATAAAACCCTCCATTATAATATATATATAATAATCGTCCCAAATCTGCCTTTGAAACCCAATGTGGTAATAAATTATATAATTGTTTTAAATCTTCAAATTCATTTAAATTTAATAACTCTTCTATATCCTTAGGATTCACTATATTAGAATTTTCATAAAATTGTTTATTATGTGTAATAACATTATTGGGGATTTGTTTTCGTTCATTTGGTTTAAAATTCCACATATAATTTATTGTTCCTTTTTGACAAGTAACAATATTATTATATATTTCAACATGATGTATAAATTTAACATTAGAATATTTTTCATGTAGATAATATTTTTCAAAATTATTTACAATTTCTTTTGTTTTATTACTGTGTTTTTCATTACTACTATTTATAGTAATATTATCTATATCTGATGATCGAATATTATTATAACATACTCTTCTATCTTCATTTATAGATTTTTTTTCCATATTTTTATAGTAACAAAACACCGTAAATATATCATGATGTGTAAAATTATGGTAATTATATTTTTTTGTTATTTCTGATATAGTTTCTTGTAAAGATGGATTTCTATCTTGAATAAAATAATATTTTGGTAAAAATATTGAATCAGCGTCTTTTAAAATATAACTACCACCCAATCCATTAGCAATACTGATTTTTAGGGCAGACATATGATATAATGTAAGTATTGATCGAGGATTTAATATACTATTTTTTTTATATTCTTCAACTATATAATTTTTATAGAATAATTTATCACTTAAAACAATAACACCAAAATTTTCTTTGCTTAATAAATCATTATTTTTTATAAAATTACTAATACCAATATATCCTAATAAAGAACCGTAGTCATTTTTTTCGGTATGAATAAATACTATTTTTTTTGTAATAAACTCTTTTAATAAATCATTTATTTTTGTAACATCACAGTCTGTAGTCACAGTTATTACTATTTTATTTGGTTTTACTTTATTCTTCAATAAGTTTTTAACATAGAACGGTAAAACCTCAATCCTCTCTTTTGTAGTTGTTAAAGAAATATATATTTTTAAATCATCGTTTTCTTTTTTAACATAATTATTCCAAATTCTTAATCTATTTTTTATATCTATTTTTGACTTAACACCCATAAAATGAACAATATAGTCATATGGATATGAATTTGTTGGATAACAATTCATTTCTCTTTCTGAAAAATGATGCCAATATTTTTCATAATCCTTATTGACTTTTAAAAAGTCACCGAGAGGCTTTTGATCACCACCTTTTCCGTATGGAATATGCTCACCATCCCACCATTTATTTAACATAAAAAGAGAATCCTTTGAATTTTTCCATATTGATACTCCCGAATTTACAAATGGTTGTTTTGGATCTCTACATAAGTAATAATCCTTTTCAGGATATTCATTTATTTTATCTTCTATTTTAATAGTTTGATTTGTAAAAATAGCATCGGCATCCATCCACATTGTATAATCATGATTTTCAACAACATGTAATGTTGCTTTTACTTTACTCCATGAAATCTTAGGAGATTCTCCTCGTTTAACATCTTCGGCTAAATTGTCGTAAAATACATAATAAGTATAATCATTTTTTTTACAATACATGATATGATTCTCTCTAGCTTCTTTATAATAATGTTTAATTAAATTTGGAGTATTTTGTGTAACAATCGCTATTTTTTTACCAGGGTTATAAATTTCTAATAAATGTGTAAACTCGCCTTTATTATGAAACTTGTGATTTACATATGATTTATAAAATGGAAATAAATCTAATAATTTTTCATGAATACCTGCCATTTTAAAATAATCAATTACATTTCTCTCATCCCCTAATCCATAAATATTTTGATTTTCTAAAACATCATTAATATATCCGTCATAATCAATATTTTCAAGTGAATCGAGTCTCATATAATATTTACACTTTCTCCATGTTCTTTGATTCCATAAAGCACTATCTTGTGCAAGATGACTTTTTGATTCCCGCGTTAATCTATCCCTATTAGTTCCATATTCCATAGCAAGTATATGTCTAGTTGGTGTATAACAATTAAAACCGCGAGACCATAATCTTACTGAATAGTAAAATTGTTCTTCGCCATGATAACCATGATAAGTATTTATATCATATGGAACTTCCAATAATGATTTAACTCTCATAAACTTCATTGCTGCCATTATTCCATAAGATTGGACTGGTTCCGAAGGTAACTTTTGGAGAGAACCATGAGATTTTATAGAGTCAACATTAATATATCTAAATGTTTTAATCATTCCTATTTTTTTTTGCCATTCGGGAAGATGCATTCTTGAAATATTTAACGGGTAATGCGAAATAACACATTTATTATGTAATTTTTCACATTTATGTAGTTCTTCAATAATAATTTCATCCCAGTTTTCATAAAATCTTGTATGACAATCTATTTGTAAAAAATATTCTTCATTTTTCACTAATTTTGTACAAAAATATCTCGCATACATTGGACCTTTTGCTTCCTTCCAATGCATTCTTTTAATTCTTATTTGTGGATTATTTTCATATTTTTCAAAAAAAGTATCTTCTGGATCAAATTGTAAACAAATGCCAAATACTACATTATCAGGATGTTTTGCGTTTTTTAAACAATCTTCTATGGTGTTTATTATATCTTTGTCCATATAACATGCAATTGATACAAATATCTTATTATTAGCAGCCATATATATACCATTAATTTATTATTTTTATATTTTAAAACTTAAAAATTTAAATTCTAAATTTATTATTAAAATTATATAAAAATCTTACAATATAATATTTAGGATGACAACATTTGAAAAAAATGAACCGTTACTTATAGAAAACGATAATAGATATACTATGTTTCCAATAGCAAACCATAATATATGGGAAATGTATAAAAAACAGGTAGAATGTTTTTGGAGAGTTGAAGAAGTTGATTTATCGAAAGATTTATCTCATTGGAATTCTTTGAATGATGAAGAAAAGTATTTTATAAGCATGATATTAGCATTTTTTGCTGCTTCCGATGGAATTGTTTTAGAGAATCTAGGTGCTAGATTTATGAAAGAAGTTCAATTGAGTGAAGCAAGAGCATTTTATGGGTTTCAGATAGCAATGGAAAATATTCATAGTGAAATGTATAGTTTGTTAATTGAAACTTATATTAAAAATACTAATGAAAAAAATAAATTTTTCAATGCTATAAATAACTTTCCTTGTATTAAATCAAAAGCAGATTGGGCTATTAACTGGATTGAAGATGAAAAATCATCGTTTGCAACTAGATTAATCGCGTTTGCTTGCGTTGAAGGAATTTTTTTCAGTGGTGCTTTTTGCAGTATTTATTGGTTAAAAAAAAGAGGTTTAATGCCTGGTTTAACTTTTTCTAATGAATTAATTAGTAGAGATGAAGCTTTACATACAGAATTTGCTGTGTTATTATATAATAATTTAAACAATAAATTAGAAAAGGAAGAATTTAGTAAAATTATAAAAGAGGCGGTTGAAATTGAAAAGGATTTTATTACATCAGCATTACCATGTAGATTAATAGGAATGAATAATAATTTAATGAGCACATATATTGAATTTGTTGCTGATAGATTATGTATCCAATTAGGATATGATAAAATATATCATTCAAAAAATCCATTTGATTTTATGGAAATGATTTCTATTGAAGGAAAAACTAACTTTTTTGAAAAAAGAGTTGGCGAATATGCGCTTGCTACTAAAAAAAAAGAAGAAAATATCTTTACATTTGAAGCATCTTTTTAAAAAAAAATATTTATATAGTGTATAATGATAAAAATTTTAAATAGAAGACCTTTAATTTTCTCTACTGTTATGCGTAGAAATTATAATGAAGTAGCTGACTTCAATCATTATCGTGATACAAGACTACATGATAAATATGCAAAGGATATAATTAATAACAAATTTCATGGAATGAAAATGAGTAATGAAATTAACACTACAATATCTAAGTCCATGATCTATACCTATAAAGATTATCGCAATTATTTATTAGAAGAAAAATACTGTAAAAAAATATAAATATTTTTAAATGAATATTCAAGTTAAAAATATTTAATCACTTGTATCTATAATAGTTTCTTTTGCTATATTATTTATTATTTTATCCTTGTCTCCTTTTTCATCAAGCTCGGTCATTATATTTGATATCACTTTCATATACTCTTCATCTTCTAAAAATGATTTATTTTGAGTAACCCATTTGGGTAATTGTCTTAAATTTGCTCTTGATACTTCATCTATAGCCATTTTCATTTTATCTTTATTATCATTGTCTTTTTCCCAAGTATCGTTGTCTTTAACATATAATGTTTCTGTTTGTATATTACTACAATGAATAGGTCGTTTTGTTATTTCTAATTCTTTTAATCCATTTATAAAAATTTTACTTGTTCCTTCTACAGTTCCTAATTTACCTGTAGTTTCTAAATCTTGTAGTTGTAATTGTAATGATTTAACAAAATCCATTATATTTAACGCATCTTTACATTGTTCATTTAAGAAAACATTTACATTAACATTGTTTGTGTTATGAGAATTAACATCACCACTTATTTTTGGTATCATACCTTGAATTGTTTTACGCATTTCTTTATTTTCTTCTATAACTTCCATAAGCATTTTTTTATATGTTATGTCTTCTTTTTCATCTGATATATCATCTAATTTTATTTCTTTTTCTGTTTTTATTTTTTTTTCTTCAAAATTACATTTTTTTTTATGTTTCCACAATCCAGAATTTGAAGAAAAATCCTTACCACAACCACATTCATTTTTCGTGGCGATTTTTGGCGTGTTTTTATTTCCATTTATTTCCAAATTATGTTTTCTAGTGAGTAAATGTCTATTAAAATCACTAGGTTTATTACATCTATAATTACATTTTTCACAATAAAATTTTTTGGGCGATTTTTCGCGCTTTTTTTTTGTTTCCAAAATTTCCATTTTTTATATATATTGGAAATAATAAAAAGCGCCTAAATAGTTTTCGAAAAAAGTACTTTTTTTGTATCGTAACAAAATATTTTGTGAAAAACACGATTTTGCGGGGACCCAGTCTCAACGATATTTTTTTTTTTCTGCAAATTTACAAATATTTTAATTTCGGAGAA
>Ga0209092_10002020_pt1 | contig 19048 bp, 12 predicted proteins | sample FraStrMetagenome_FD_187446 | JGI IMG/M metagenome (GOLD analysis project Ga0209092, IMG submission 187446) | Marine eukaryotic phytoplankton communities from Arctic Ocean - Fram Strait ARC3M Metagenome (SPAdes) (version 2) | ecosystem: Environmental > Aquatic > Marine > Oceanic | place: Fram...
GTGTCAATCGCTACTTGAAACCATCAAAATAAGCGGAAATTCCATACTTGATGGAAACAACTTCATCCGTGCGACCCTCCCGGTATTTTTCCTTTACTTTCACATAAATCAAAAGTCCTGTAGATTGATACACGAATTTACATCAATTTATTTTTTTTACGAACAATTAATTGGAATTTATTGACATGATCCCACGGCAATTTTTTTAATAGGTACGTAAAAAACGTATAGTCATACGGCAAAAACTTGTTATGTTATTGCTACATTATCACCGTTTATCGAATAAATTTTATGGGCTTCTCGGCCCGAATTTCAAATTCCACGTCATCTTTTAAATTCGTCTTTTTAATCTGTGGGCCATAAGGGGACAAACAAACCATTTTCCTTTGGGAACTAGGCATAGATGTGGAAGAAGCTAGGTCTTGTTGCGCGGCGATTGTTTGCGCCAGGGCCGTTATTATTGAGATTGCTCGCAAATGAGTTAGTGTTTCGGCATCTGGGATCTGCAGGGTCCGTGATGATGTCAAAGTTGAACATTGGGGTGTGCCCTATATTTGAGCTTGAGTGAGAGTCAGGAGTGTAAAGAAATTATTTGAATCGTGAATCAAGGCACTACTGAGGACTTTGATAAAGGCTGCGACTTGGACACGTATATATAGGAGGAAGGCGTCACACTTCCAACAGCCTTGTAACATTATCCTTTCCGTACGTACTACGTCCTGTAGGTACAAAAACATGGCAAAGCTAAAGCATATGGAGTGACATCCTACCTCTTTCGGATGGAAACCTAGTATTTCTGATCCCATTACTGTCACGGTGGCTTTAATGTGTTCTAATATTTCAGCTGAAATTATCAATGTTGTTTTATTTTTAATGCTAAAAGTATTCACAGGTTAGTCCAAAGAACCGCCGGGGTATTGTAACATCCTCAACATTAAGTATGTTCATATCCGGACTGGGCACAGTTTCGCTCCGTTGTTATGCATTGTGATTGTTTAGTCCTTTACGACATTTTTCTGACTCACAAATGTGATGCTCATAGACGACGCTCGGAGAAGTTGCATGTTGAGGCATGTTCTTGGGATTTTCTTATTCATCGAAAAGAATTGTATGTTGCGAAATACTAATAATGTTCCTTACCATCGAATGATCGCACGAGCGCATGCTGAAAAATAATGCTCCACAGATCAGTTCCCCCAGGGCTTTTTCTTTTTGGAAGACTTGTAATGATAAGCATTTCTGGTGTTTTACTGTACCATTTTGACCATTGAATCCCCTAATCTAACGCTGTATGCTTAGAGCTCTATTCCCAGACAAATTTAATGTTGGGTCCCTCCGAAAGGCCGAACATACGTGGTTGAGGGTGGCTGCTACGGCCGAGCCTCTGAGCTGCTTCTTATTGCAAGAGCCATCCTCGTTTCTGCGGACACCTGCGATAAACGAGGACATAATGTCGATTCTGTCTCCTCCAGTGAATTCCTCAAGACGTCCGTTGTCGACACCACATCTGTCTAGGAACTTTTGCCATTTAACAAGGCTCCCATTTTGCTTATGCAGTGTTTGGGTGTTGACACTGCGCAGTTGGTCAAAGTACCCTTCAGAAAATTTAGCCAACAAGTAATTTCGTTGGGTAGTGCCTCAAATATTGCCAAGTTTGGAGGTGCCTGTTTCGGATAAAGTGTCTTCAGAATGAATGTGAGGTGAGTTATTTCAATATGATGATCCCGTGACAATATGCCTTATGCACAGATAATGAATTAGATAAACTAATACAAAAGTTGAAAGGATGATAATTATGAGCTTATTTTATTTTTACTAAACTAAAACTGAACTATCTCACAATTTAACATACAGGACATATTGAACACATATTGGAAACCACATGACACTTGTGGGCCAGACAGATGACAGCTGGTCTCTTATTCCATATGTCCAACAGAGCTGCCATTCACAGATGGCAGGCAGCTGTTGGATGCTACTCAATGCATATGGATAAAACTGCAAGCTTTGCTTCAGGAGCTGCTTCCCTGTGAGGAGGAAGGCTTGATGATTTTAATTTCTTTTATTTTAAAGTCATCTATGAATCGCTACATGCGTATTCATGTATAACTATTAAAATAGCTGCTATCTTTTTAATATAACTATTATAGTCGCAGCTACAGATTTAATTAGATGACCACGTCTAAACGTAGACTAATTTAGCCGGATCATTAACTGTATATTGCAAATAGCAACTGCAAGGTAATCATTGATGTACCCATTTGCAAACGTGGGCATGTTTGGGATGCATACTGACAGCTCCCTTACTTCTTGGATGGGGTCTCATTTCGTCTTCAGAGGAGCTTCATCAATCAGTCATTCATCCGACATATAATATGGCCAAAATCACACAATATTAACCCTCACATGATGATGAATTGTTCTTGTAAGCTTAAATAAAGGGGGTAATAGGTGTCGACGACTATTGGTCATGGTGCGCTTACTACCGCAGAATACGCACAAGATCTGATTCCAAGTGATCACGATTTTGTTATTTGGACTCATATCGATACTGGCAGTAATCTCAATATCGTGATAGATCCAAAAATCCTACACAACTTTCAAAAAACAAAACATACAATGTTAGGACAGGTTTCAGGAGACAAGAAAGCTGTTCACGGTATCAGAGAATAGCATGTGTGCATTGGAGGTCAATCTATTGTATTACATGATGTGTTGTGCATACCAGATAATTCAACATGCACACTTTGAACAGGTGCCCTGAAATTGTTGGATGGGTTTATTTATAAGGCACATGATGCTTTGTCCAAACTCCATTTAGTTTCACTCATTGGAATCAATGAAGTGTTTGACACTACAAATAAAAGTTTTAAGAATATAAATGGGCTTGATTGTGTACCATTAATTACTTTGTTGACTCAAAAAGCAAAATGTGAGGATGATGAATATGCACAATATGAAGGCCACCTTATCCAAATGAATATACCGATGGTGAGGGATATATTTCTGCAAATGCAGCATCTGCAACACTTCCAAGGAGATCGAGTCGTGCCAAATGCCTTCCTCTTAAGTTTCAAGATAATGATTCCAAGCTACCTTCGCCACTACCACAACAACCTCCACCTCTACCTTCACCTTATGATCCACCTTCTATCATCGCGTTTGATGCAACAACTATGATGGACACGAACAATGATTCTTCCATTAACAACTCCCTTTATTTGACTAAACAAACTCGTTCACAACCTACCAATCACCATCTTCATCATCGTCTTCTTCGAAAAATCCATCAGATGTCATTACCACCGGTTCTTCTATCCCAAAACAAACATTTTTACATCACCCACTTCACTATCATCTAATCTATCCAGACATACGTCTAATCCTGCAAATACCACCCCAGTACATGCCAATGGCATATTGGCTCATTTGAAATTTGGATGCAGGAATGTTAAAACATCATTAACATGCGGAACAACAAATCACTCTCCAACTTACCTCCGCAAATTAAAAAACTCCCACAGCAATTCCCAATTTGCTTGAAATGCAAGCTTGCCAAATTGCCCCGCAATCCACCTATCCCGGTCACCACACTCCGTCCTGGCCAAATGTTACAATTGCATTTTGCGTTCATGAATGTAAAAAGTGTGAGAGATCTCACTTCTTACCTATCATGTGACTGTGTCAACACGAAATACTCCTTTTGCTTCTGTAAATGACACAAGAGAGCTCCGATTGATATCCTCCGATGGGTATTTCAAACGCTAAGCCAACAAAAGAAAGAAGTAAATTATGTTAGGTTTGATGAAGGTGGTGAATTAGCACGTTCGTACGAGGTCAACAAAATGCTTGTTGAAGAGTTTCATATTCTCATGCAGACGACGGACGGTTATTCGTCACATCTAAATGGGATAACAGAGAGAGGCCACAGGACAGATGCAGACAGTATCTGAACATATCTGTATACAGCCGGACCAGGGGACAAATATTGATGTTTTGTCCTCCTTCACAGCAATCACAGCAATAGAAGCTGGTGTAAATTCCCAGATTTGGTAACTCCGTATGCAAAAACGGATCAAAACGAAAGTGTCCTACAACAAGCTACACATATTTGGGTCAACCATGTACATGCATGATTGGAAGGCAAAGAAGCTTGATCCAAAGGCAGTAACAGGCATTTTCCTCTGTTATGGAACCTCTATGGCTGTTCTCTACTATCTGGATCCCCACAAGGAAACCATCAAACGAGCACATCGTGCAAAGATAGATTCGCTTGAAATTGGTGGCAGCAATGATACTCCAGGTTCGAATTGGTAGAACAATGCAAGGACTTTCAAGCAATACACCTTCCCAAAGCTCCACTCAATCTGGACACCATTCCATCGCCATTCTTTTTCCACTTTTTTCTCCATCCCAGCCAAAGGACCTCTAGAACTTAATCTTGAAAATGACAAGATTTTGGCCTCCCCATCATCAACATGATGTCGTCAGATAGCCCGTTCTGTACAGGCTGTAAGGAATCTCTCCATCACAACACTTGGATTGTAGGGATCCATCACGAAGAACCCATCACTACGATTTTCAAATTACGCTCACTAAGCAAATCGATCCTTCTGCCACAAACTACCGAATGTACAGAGCGTACTTAGACAATTTCAGACCTATTACTGCAAAAGTTACGGTAATCATCCCAGAGTCAAGATACGCGTGTCAGACACACTTCAAAATCCTGGAATGATGGCATACAGGGCACCCTCAAAGACATATGGTATAAAGCTGTATTTGAGAGATATGACAAGAACAAAAATTTTGGACTCCTATCAGATATTGTCTTATTTGAACATTTTTCCCGCATCAGTAGACAACGGTGTTTTCGTTTTTTGTACAAACAATCCCTCGTCGCACTAGCTATTTCTACAGATGATATCCTAATCTTCACAAAATATGATTATTTTTTTGACATGGTGAAATAAAAATTAAATACGGCGTTTGGGGTCAAATGAAGCTATAAGTGTTGATCAATCTTTATTTATTTTAAACATCATATGCAACTATATTCCTAATCATGTCAAATACCCAAAGATAAAAAGAAATACTTGAATCAACTCCAGCTGGTGCATCAGAACTAAAACAACTTAGCATTGAATATAAGGGAGAATGCAGGACAATCTTTGGGCAATTATGTCACATCATGAAAGCTTCAAGACCTGACATGTCTTATGTAATTAACAGATTGGGTGTGTTTCAGGTAGTACTAAATCGATTATCATATGAGTCCATATATCTTGTACTTTTCACAATTAGATAATCATGAGGCCGAGTCAATTTGCATTGCAAACTCATTAGGCTTCAATGACTATCTAATCAAGTCCAACAGCTTACAACATGCAAACTCTTTCGACAACACCCTAGTCATCCCAACTCAATATCAGAAATTGAAAAAAGAAAATGGAGACCGGTTGGCGCGAAGTCAAAAAATATGTGTCAATGAAGAAAATAAGATTTTTAAAAATGTGCGTACTACATCAACATATGGTGCAACTGACAAATTTGGACATACATTTCCCTGGGTTAAGTCTGATAAAAAGTGGCGGCAAACTATTCGTACGGCTAAGATTGTTTTGGATACAAATGTTAAATTGGTGACGTCAGATATTGAACAATTTTTTTAACCTTGTTTAATTTGTGATCGCAAGGGCCCATGGCTTTTACGTTCCCTCCTATGTGATATCGAAAAATCCCATGTAAAAATATAATTTCTTATTATCATATATCTTGTACTTCAATATCTAAAGACACACCCACACGTACCTCTTGTGTACCCTTGTCAACCATTCACCTCTTCTACCAAACTCCAAGTCCATTCTAGCACAGCTGTCCTGGTGGATTCACATAAAATCCCACATTATTTATGTGGCCATGTTGACATAGCCCTCCCAATTACTCAAGATACTTATGAAGTTTCTATAGGCTTGGACAAGGGACGAACTTACAAAAAATCTACTGGACCAACAAAACACATTCATGAGAATAATGGTGGTAACAATTCAGCTCTTTACTTCCTGAACTTCCAAATTCAACATTTCATGAATAATGCAAAGAAAAAAACACAAACAATTTATCAAAACCAATGAAAGCAAAAGGGGCATGGATACAGTATTTAGATAAAAATGAGGAACAAACGAAATTTTATTACAGCTGAAATAGCAAATCTCATCCATTGGACTCAGGAAAGAATTCCATTGCTACATTGAATAAATACATTTCCAACAATTCTTGGTGGACAAAGAATTGAGTGTGAGCTAAATAAATAGCAGTAGATGCTAAGTAATTTATTCACTTAGGAAGAGGCAGTTACGTGTTTGAAACACTTAAAGAAACTATTAGATACCACAAATTGCCCTCTTAGGTAAGTCAAATTTGTATATTCACTTTCATACTTAAATTCACTTAAGCCTAAATGAGAAACCTTTTACATATGTTCATATGACCTTTTAGGATAAATCATACTAAGTGAGAAATTACTTAAGTCTAAAAGGGAGGGATATTTAGAGACCCTAGATTCCCAATTAGAGAAAATTGTATTCAGAGGTGGATAAAATTGAATGATCATCAATGATCCAATGTTCGTCTTGATGATGGATATAATTTACTTCTATTTTTCGGGTAAATAATTATTTTTTGCCTAATAGACAGAATGACAGTGCACTGTAGGGGGCTTGTACCCGCCCTAGATTAGGGGAAGCCACAGCCGATATTAACTATGAATATCATCATACTGAACTTACAAACTAATATAAAATATAAAATAATCCCACTTTTTACCAATTCAAACATTGTCTTATCAGATTGTTTGATTATTACGGATATCTCCGTTCGTCATCTTGGATTAAACTGTGCATAACAAGTAGTTAGTGTCATCAATAAGAAGCTTGTGGGTCTCATCCAATCACTTTTTTCTCAACATCCACATCTATATCTGTAGAAACGCAATTCGACCAATACTAAGTTCAACATTTCTTATTCAATATGATCCGGCCTGAACATGATTTTGAATAGAAATACCTAATTCAAAATATTTGCATTTGCATGTTGGAATTCAACAAATTTGAATTTCATAGCCACCCTCTCTCTCTCTCTCCGTAAAAGGAATATAAAGTAAGCATCTCTACAACGATCCATATAATATAAACGATTTATGTTTGAATACCATACACAACAACATATGGTTCGTAAATTATGAAAAATCACCCAGAAACTTCAAAAATCATTTTCATCTAATTTTATTTGCATCAGATGAAAACATGTAAATATTCAGCCAGATTATTATGTTTTCTTCTTCGCATTATTTTTGAAATTGGCATTGATTAAAACTGAAAGGGTCTCACAATAACAACAAACAAACACACGAAAAGAGGAAAATTTCTTTTTAACTCGTGATTCAAAACGTGCTTGATGTCAAGCACAAAGAAAACTCCAAGATAAGGTGCTGTGAGCACGCCTGGCATATTTTAATTAACCGTTATCACAATTGCTTTCAAAATTCAAAATATGACTGAAAATATATAAAGCATAGCATACCACAACAACAACGACTTGGAATCACGATTAATATGTTTTTAAAAGGTACTCTCTTTCTCTCCAGAGAGAGCCTACACAAAAAAATTGATTACCTATTGCACAAGTTTTAACAACTCATAAAACGATCAACATATGACTTATAAATAAATATATTTAGAGGCTAAATTCATGTATTATATACCTAAAGTCAATGTCCTTTAACAAAAACTGGCATTTTTCTAATTCTTCAATTACTAGTACTTCTAAATAAGGTGAATACGTGTTTTTAATCAACGAATAGTAGAAATTTAGTGAAATTTAGGACACAGGATTGTGTATTGTATTCCGTAGAAAAAATAAATACCTAAAGCAACAAATGGATTTGCGGTCATGTTGATCAACATCCTTTTTGTTGCAATCGATACGTTCTTAAATAGTAAAAGACACAGCAGCTTAATTTGGATGGTTTCGGTTTTATTGTTCTATTTGATCAGAATTTCTCTTTCAACCAGAAAACCTCATTCTAAAAAAGGTTAAAAGATCATGTATTATATATTTTTGAATGTTATGTAACTAGTTACTATACTCAACGAATTATTCAGTGTGACTCGTATCTCCTGTGTGGAAATAATGGAAAATGTTTACTAATCATTCTTCTTTTTTTCAAAAGAAAGGCAGTCACGAGAGAAATCTAAATTCAAAATCATTTCTATTTTCATTAAATTTTTCAAGTTCAGTAAATTTGACTCAGTCCAAATGACATTTATTCGAACAAGATGTCGCCAACACACGATCACCAATGAAATGTTTTCTGATCTCATTGTAAAAAGAAAATGGGAAAAAGTGACAAAAAAAGTCAAATCAGATATAACATTGGGAATGCCACATAGATCACAATTATGTACCCGTTGTAGACAATTGCATAGCCCTTTATTTTTTGCATGTGTATATTCCCCTCCAGTTGGAACTATTAAAGCATTGCTAAGAGCTAATCCTTGGGCAATTTTTGAAGTTGACTGTGAGCAAAGGCTTCCACTTCACATAGCATGTGAAAATGGAGCTTCGCCTAAAGTAATCAACGAGTTAATAATTGCTTATCCAGAAGCCGTTTCTAAGAAAGACGGGCAAGGAATGTTTCCATTACATAAAGTCTGTCAATCATATTATGGTAACGTTGATATCCTCGTATCGAAAGAAGACACTCTAAAGTATTTATCAAAAGTGATAAAAGTTTTGCTCAAGACTGATCCTAGTACTATTCTTGTGAGAGATTCGATCGGAATGAGTCCTATTGAATACGCTTTGGGTGCAAGAATGTACACAGTTTGCCTAAATATTCTCCTTAAAGCAGAGTCAGCGTTGCAATCGAAGGCCTTGCAGAGATAAATCCAAAAAGTTATTGAAAGACTCAATAAAGTATAATAATAAAAATATTGTAAAGTACCGCACTTATGGTAAACTATTTCTTATTCATGAGTGTATTATACACCTTCGCAACAATCATATTCAGTATTATGTTTTGAAAAAGTCAAGCAACTTCCATCAATTCAGATTTCATCTCTCCACTTTCCTCAACAATGGATACAAAATGCATACTCTTTACCGAAGAAAACAGAGTCATTTTGTGGATGAAGTCGTCATCATCTTCTTCGTCGCTGCTTTCCTCACTTTCATTACCATTACTAACTAAATTCGTGTTGAGTGATTTGGTGTTTTTGACATGTGGGTCTATTTGAAACTCTTCTTGGGTAAACAAGGTTTCATCTGAGACTTCCCCAATTCCATAAACACATCGAATCTTTGCTCGTGACAGCTTTCTCTTAGTTTGATATGACAACGTAGATGGATCACAGTCGCAAAAGGCAAAATTGTTATTCCTTGCTATACGATATTGCTCAAGTTCTTCGTCCAGCCATTGTCTTTGGCCTTCGTCATTATTATCGAGCTTTTCTTTATTGATGATGACAGCCTGAATGCTTCTGCTGAACCAGATGGAAAAGAAATGTCGACCATCATTGATGACAACATTGATACTTTCATTTACTTTGCTCAATAGTTTACGGACTTTTACGTTTTCATAGCATCCCTTTCCACATACAACGACAACATTAGGACGGAGCTTATTTACTTTTCTGATACATTCCTTGAGATATCTCAAGTTCTCTTCTAAGTCATCAAATCCTTTACCAAGAAAGAGAGGGTTCGCCAAATATACAAACTTAATAACAACTTTTACGCCTTCATCCATTTGTTGCTGTTGCTCTTCTAATGGAAACTCTTCAATAGTCAAACCAACAAAATCTTTAGAAGCAGGCCTTACTTTATCAAGCCTAGCTTCTTGCCTAGTTTTGAAAAAACGTCTATAGACTCGTGGGTTATGAAGAAAATGCATTCGATCCAGTATTTGCATTAATCTTTTTCTATATGAATCAGATAATCTTAAGAGATCGTGCGATGATCCATCTCCTGGATCTGATATTTCCAGGTTCTCCGAATCGGAAAACACTAAATCCGCACATTTTCTCATACATAAGTCACTTAGTGAGGGAGAGGTTTTGTATTGAAAATCAGCCATTTTACTTTCGGATTCTATCTTTTCGAAGAATGGGTGAGTTCGAATAGCATCATAACCATTCTTGGTCGTCTTCCTAACTTTTTTCTTTCCATTTATTTCTTCGATTAAATAGCTACCAGCACCTAGTCGATTTTTTGGGCTAATTTGCATTAATTTCTCAATAAGATCCCAGATACAGTCATCAACTATTCCTATTTTCCGAGTCATTTTTGCTCGTTTGATTCGTAAGAACGTCATATATGGACTCACACTTTGAAAGGGAGTTTGACCAGTGTGCATCTGATAAAGGATGCCTCCGAATGTCCACAAATCAGCCTCAAAACTACTATCTTTGTCATTTACTGCCTCAGGCGTCATAAAGTCTGGGGTTCCAACAAATTCTGGTCCATTTAATGCAGTGTCAAGGAGATCCTTTGCAGTTCCAAAATCTATTATTATAGGATTACCAGTACCGTTCAAAAGAATATTTTCCGGTTTTAAATCACGGTGCACAATTCCTTGCGAGTGTATATGTTCAATGCCTGCAAGTATCTGGTGAGCATAATGTGGGATAAGAGAAAAATGGCAACCCACCATCTTCTTTCCATGAAAATGTTGACTCCATCTATATTGCAAATTTTATTGTTGAGTAATACGAAAATTGAATTGATTCGAGATTTCTAATAAACACTAACTTACAAATCACCACCTTCGCAAAAATCTTGTAAAAAATACAAATTTTCATAGTCTTGAAATGCATGCCAACATCTAACTATATTTGGATGACAGGTTTCACTTGAATTCAATTTTTCGCAAAGAAGCTTTCGCTCCATTTGAATTTCATTATACACATTTGGATGCTGACGTTTAGCAAGACGTTTCGCTTCGTCTTTGTTGATAATTTTGAGCGCAAATGTTTCATTTGTTGTTTTATGCGTGCACATGATCACTTTTGAAAAGTTACCCTCTCCAAGTACTTTGGACTTAGTAAAATCTCGTATTGATGGCGCTGGACATGATACTGATCTTAGGGTAGTAAGGGGTGATTTCGTTATTTTTCTATCCATATGCATTTGCTGTTTCTTTTTATGAACTTGGACTAGAAGTTTTTGAAATTCTGCTTTTTCTTGCGTAGAGGATTCGTCATCTGTGTCACAGCTTGCGAGAGCTTTCTGGATTGCTTGGATTGCGTCTGAATATTGAGTAAGAGCTAGCTGAGATTTGACTAGACGAAAGTGTGCTTTTGCGTTCTTTCCTGTAATGGAATGCAATTTCATTTCAGATGAGAAGGTTCCAAGCAGCAAACAAACTACTTAGACACATACTCTGAATGGAAACAGGTGATTATCTTACCTTGGGAAAGTGAAATAGCTTCTACTGCATCTTCTTGTGCACTTTCAAATTCTCCCATTTTAAGAGAACACGCTGATCGATTGCACAAATGAACCGCCAACTCGTCGGGTTGTTCGGAAGGAGCCGACCGCATCAATTCAATGGCCATATCATAACATTGGAAAGCTTCGTTCAATTTTCCTTCAGAAAAATTGTGATTCCCCATTAACCGCAGCTCATTGGGGTCGGGTTCATGTTCATCATCGTTCATTATAGACACCGTTGTTTGCTCAAGTATTTGGAATAAGTGGTTTATTTTGAATTCAGTACGCCATATGTTCAACATACGGATTACGGATCTGGAGATATTAGAAGAGAAAATGCCCAATCTTTGAATTCAAACTACTAAGACTGCACAAAAACTTACAGGAGTAGTGCAAACAAAAATAATTTCTTGACAAAATGAATGGAGTGATTCAGTCAACAATTGCAAAAATTTAATTCCGAAATAGAAAATTATTCTGGAGAGGGATACATAAAGGGGAATTCAATAGCGAGACTAACCCATTTAGTTCGTGTGATTATCGATAACACAAACTAGGTAATGATGTCGCCTTCAATAAACGCATTTTAAAGGAAAGAAAATCACAATAATATCATAGGAGGCCTTTCATTGAAGATCCAAGTATCTCGAAATTGAATTCATGGTATCGTTTGAGGCAATTTTCTTCATAAATGTAGTGGCCGCCATTCTTTCTTCTGAAGAAAAGTGATCGGAATAGTTACTAAGATGAAATTTTTCTGGTATACTTCTCTGTGGTAAATCTAAGAAATCCAAGATTCGAGAAATTGAAACATCAAATTTGCTTTGGTATTCTTCATAATGAAGGATAAGAACCGGAATGTCTAACTTTCTTATTATAGACCATGCATGATTGTGCCATTGAATATATCGAAAAAAATCTGCATAACATGGTACCCCATTCGTGGCATTCATGATATCTTCTGGGAAGTATAATTCATCATATTCACCATACTTAACCCGTATATCTTCACACCATTCACGAAACCCTGTGGAATCTTTCGGATATTTTTCTAACCACTCAGGATCCTTCTTATATCGCTTTCTTGCAAAGTGAAATCTTGAGACTAAATTGTCAAAAGGATCTCTAAATAAATGAATTGCTGATGAAACTAATCCAATATCATATTCTGTTTTTATTTGAACAATTTTTGTTTCTGTATCATCCTCGTAAAAATAGCCTGATCCAGACAAGCACTTCTCCACAAACTTCGAGACACTAAGAAAGTAATCCTCTTTCAAAACAAAAAGAAAATAATTACCAAATGAATGAAACTATGCAATGTCAGAATATTTCTGTTCGTTCAACTTACTAGGCCCGCAACGCACACAAAATCCACCACAATGTGTCTTCGTCAGAATAAAAGATTTGGGTAAGTCATGATGAGCTGTTGTTCTGAAGGGGCCATGTGGAAAATTGTCATCTACTAACATACTAAGACCATCATCATCGAGTTTTTCTTTACCATAGTTTGTGCCCATTGTAAAATTTGACACATCCTTAGCTGCGCCAATTGTGTATGAAGTTCCTGAATTTGGAAATGACATCAACCATGACACTTTCAGGGTTGAATCTATTTCCTCCGTTATTATTGCTCCAATTTTTTTATCCTCCAAATAAGGATAATGCGAATTGGTTTTTTCTTTGGTTGGTATATTTTCATGATGAAAGCTAGAAGAATTAAATAAGAAAAATAGGGCAGAGGACATAAAAACAATGGAAAGAACTGATTTCTTTTTTGTTTTTGTTGATATCCTATCTACAAGATATACACCTACAGAGGAACAATTTTGATTCTTAACGTTACAATTGCTACCGATAAAATGCTCTTTTGAGGAGAAGAATACTAGTGTTAGACAACCTAACAATTTGAGTTTAAAAAGCACATGTTGCCAGGAATAAGTCAGGAATTGAACACTCACCATGTTCACTATGAAGGTTCGTTTCATTCAATGACGCACTTTTTCTATTGAGCATTGCTTTAAATGAAGAGATATTCTTGAAATAGTTTGAAATGGACACCTTGTTGTATTTTTGGTGTCTGCTGCTGAGCTTTCTCTAAACATTGAATCACCGTTCTTTCATCAAAATGTTGGTATTTATTTGTCATTGGTCTAAATGATAAAAAATGACTGTCTCATATTTATTAATTATCCTTGACCAACGTACTATACCATGACAGAGTTTTTTTGTTTTTTGTAATTTATTCCTTCTTGGTACGCTCTCTGCCCCGGCCCGCGAAACATCTATATGCTGCTAGTGACCGAATCTATATTCTTATGTTTCGTGGAGGTGGTGGCAGAACCATAGCATATTAGCCTATGTTACTATATAGTAGTAATTTTACGTGTCCGAATTAACCGTACTGCAGAGACGTTGGCAAGGTTTCACGTCCTACTAAGATTTCCTCCCCTCTACCCATAGGATAGTGACGCGTCCTGTACGTATTGCGTGAATACCATCAGGGGGTTCAAGCGGGTGGGCCTCCTACAAATCAATATAGGTAATATAATTCACCACTAATCCAAAAAAAGAAATAAAACAAACTAAAAATAAAGAGAAAAAAGTCCAAAAGAAAAGCGAAGAAAAAATTGTAGAAAGAGGGAGAAAGACATGATGAAAAGAAGATTATCGGGACGATGGTGCGCGTCCATATTTTGAATGGCATTTTCAAATGATCTAAATGATGTTGATTTCTTGCTATATGTAGCACCATACAGTAAATTATCAAAGAAAAAAAAGATTCCGCGTATTAAACTTTCACGAGGTGTTTTGTTTGCCAGCACAGCACTGCTGCTAACAACATATGTGGAACCAATCTGTTTCAGGTGTTTAAATCAAAATTAGTGCCGAAAGAGTAAAAAAGAAAAGTCTACAAATCCATAGAACTATTCCCGACCTCAAAGCTGGGCTGTGTAAACGGATTATGCGAAGCGCAGCTTTTTAAATGTTACATGAAATTCTCACAACTAGATAGAAATTACTGATTCCTGCAGCAGTACCGATTTTAAAGCATGTAGTCTAAACTTACAACACACGAGTAAATAATAATTGTGCTAAGTAATGTGAAAGTCACCATTAGTTTGTATTGCAATCAGTTCATCGTACGCATCTAAATAATGCTCTCCCTATGTACATTTGATGTAATTAATCAGCTCTTGCAATTATGGATTCAAGGAATTGAAGAGAACTTTACCCTACTTACGGGATCAGTATAGACTTCCAGATTTTTCTATTGAAGGCATAATCAACCTGCTGCGACTTCACGCTAAAAATTTCTAACAGCAGACTTCATTTAAATAAGAACTTTAATTTAAGAAAGACAGAAGCTTTCATAGTCATAGCAGCAACCTGTAGTGACCATATCTGACAACCTCCACCGCTGAACTTTTCTCTAGGGGTTTGATAAAGTCTCGATCATAAAATAAAAGGCCACAAAGACATAGCGCTGCCTTTTTGCCACAACAACAGCTATTTCGACCCAATATAATGGACTCGCTTTTGTTGAATTACCTTTGCTTTGTTTCAGCATTCATATTCATCTCATTTTGTTGCTGTCTAACCCGGCGTTATGATAGAGTAGAAGAGGACGACGATGCATTTTGGACAAGTCAAATTGAGGCAGAAGAAGGTGTAATGGACAGCTTGGGACGTTTGAATAAAGAAGGACGGAAATTAAGAAGGGCATTTATCTTGAATACCATAAAGATACAAAAAATAAAGAGTGACGGAAATGGGACTGAGTGGAAAACTTCACTAGGGTCAATTTTGTCAAGTTCGCAGCGAAGGCGAACTTCCTTTACTCTGAAAGATGAAGACAATTTGAAAGAAAGAGTAAATTTCTCAACTGGTACACAACAAATACAGCGTCCAATTTTTAAAGAGGAAGAGAGGGTACAAGAAAGAAGAAGTTCTTTAGGAAATATTATATCTAACTCGCAGAGGCTTCGTCGTTCATTTACGCTAATGTTAATGAAGGACACCTTCGACGGAGAATACGTAGAAAAACCTTCTTCTCCCTGCTTCATTTGTCTTTGTGAATATGAACCCAACGAGGAAATTTGTGTGTCACCAAATCACGAATGCACTCATGTGTATCACAAAGAATGTATGACGGAATGGCTTATGGCGCATGATGAATGCCCTTGTTGTCGCAAAGATTATTTGGAAGAAAAAACTCCAATATCTGATGTTGCAATGTGTGAAATTTGCGACGACAAAGAAAATTCATCCATCATAAATGTTACAGATGGAGATGAGTATAGAGAAGAAATATTAAGAGAAATTGAATCAGGAATAGTTGATGAAGTTGAGTCCGAAGCAAGCAATGAATCTATTAGAAGAACTAGCGATTAGATTTGCAGAATTTTTGTCATTTAGAATTTGGATTTTTATTCAAAGATGATGAAATTATATTTGCAACTTGGTCTTGTTTCATTGAACTTGCTAGGATTGATTCTCTATGTGTCCATTTTGTATCAAAAAATTTAATAAATATGAAAGAAAACGTGAAAGTGAAAAAGGCGAATTTAAGTTTATTTCCTTTTTACATATTGTAATAGAGTTTTGTCAGTAGTTTTTCTTCCTGCAATACGATTATTTAATCTTGTTCAAATCCAAAACTTTCTTCAACCTTATCATGATTTTATATAAGTTTTTTTTCTAGTTTTCATTCGTTTGCGACGAGAAAATGCTTTCTCGGATTTTTGCCTTTTCTTTGGCTCCTTCTTCGTTTTTAATGCCTTCGCCCATTTTCCAAGCTGCAAAAATGCAAGGGAGGATAGCACATAGATACAATAGATTAGGGCCCATAAAATTACCACCCAAGTCTCTGATTGCCCAATTCTTGAGAGCGATATTGACAAATGAAAAAATGCCAGAGACAAAAACCATCCATCCTGCTCCTCTTCCAATTACATCTGAACCAAGGAAAGTTGGTCCAAAACTGAAAATAACTGTAAACAGAAAACATCGATAAAATGAGAAAAGAACAAATCCAAGAATCTGAAGATTCAAGTTGGAACTGAAGACCGTGATCACTCCATGAGCAAAACCCAAAAGATTAACCAATTGTAATCCTCCGTGATGTCCGTAACGACGTAAAATATAATCAACAAACGGGATACCAATGATTGAGGCTGGTGTGAGCATAGAGAATATAGAGAGGTAGCGATTGCCTGTCTCATCATCTCCTAGAAAAGCTAAAAAATCACGTGCTGTTGTTAGCACGAAGATATTTCTAGCAATGTGGATCATGCCAAAGAAGAGCAAATTCGCTTGCAGAGGTGAAATCAATTGCTTCAATACTGTCCTTTTTGCTATTAAGACATATGATATCTGAGAAGAGTATGATAGTTGCGAGAATTGAGAACCCACCGAGGAACAGTCTTGAGATTCCCTAGCATGATGCCATTCTTGTCGACACTCGTCAGCGGCAACTCTTTCTACATGTTCTTCTTTGTCTGAAGTATCACTACTGAGCTCCTCCATTTTGCCATCTTGGTGTACAACAATGTTCCAAAAATAGGAATTTCCCGCAAAGACAATCAATCCGAATCCCAGATAACAGCTTAGAGTAGTTACCAACGAGAAAGGGAAAGAGTTGGGAAAGATATAATTTTTGAAAGCCCATAGACCCAGAAAGGTGATGGCTCCGCCATCGAAAGCAGAATTTAGTACCGACGTTACGAGTTGGGTTGTCAAACCTTTCCCTTCAAATGGAAATAAAACTGCTGTTTGAACAATCAAGGTGTTCGATGCAATTGTCATTGCACTCTGCAAAAAAAACGCAAGGTATAGAAGTCTATCAATGTGCTTCCAAACAGCCAAGATGACAAGTATCCAGCCAGTGATACTTGCAATCCCAAGAAAATGTGCAAGTTTATCTGCACCATACACGTCAGATACATATCCAAATATCGGAGAAAGAATGAGATTCAATTGAGCAATCATCTGAACATTAATCAAAGATACAGTTTGTTTTTCACAGACATCATTTAAAGTATTCAAGCTTGAACCTTTCAATTCGCAAAGAGAATGAAAAGCACCATTTTCTTCCAACAACAGTTGCATAGGCCCCCATCCAAAAAATGCGCCGGCGTAAAAGAAAGAATATCCCATGGAAAATATAAAAAGAAACAGGAGATTTCTATGATCTTTTTTGACTTGATGGGACCTTTTGTTATCGATAATTTCATCTTCGTCATTAGTTTGAACAACAATAACAATGCTGTTAGAAATGTCTTGTGACTGCATTTTCAGCTGTGATTTTTCTTGCTCAATTTCATAATGGCAATGTTTGTCTTCAATTCCTTCTCGACCTGCCTGAAAAGAATGCGTGGGGATGTCTGTACAGTCTTTTTCCTCAGGAGGATCAATAGAGGAAGATGATACTTTCATATTTACCTCTTTCGGAAATGAAATTTATAAGGTCGCCTTTACGAATTGTGGCAATATGACAATATTTTACAATTTAGAAATTACGCAGTTTCATTTTCTTCCCATTTCTTTAGCTGTATCGAAAATGGTCATTTCTCTAAGCATGCATATGTTAGTTAGTTAGTTAGTTAGTTAGTTAGTAAGATTTTTTTTGTTTTTTGTGTTTGCCAAGAAATCTAAGCATGCATATGTAAGCTTGTACATAAAAAGAATCAACTTTTAAATCCGAAACCAAATGTATGGCTGATGCATTATTGATATTTACCTCTAATATCCAATTATTTAGCAACTTTTCCTATAAGAAACTAAGTAAGCAGTACGAACATGATTATTAAGCCCCGAATGTGTGATCGGCAAGAAAATGAAATATTTTCTGGTGTCAAGAAGTTATATTCATTTTTAAGAAAGCATGCGAATATTTCATGCAAGACTCTCATCAATCCTATTTAAATAATTGATTCGGAAAGTTTTGTTGGATCAATTCTTTGAGATTTTGTTACGCGATCAAACTTTGAACAATTTCTGCACTTGTGACCTCACATGATAACTAACCAGTGCGATCAGTGCATAACACGGCATAAATATAGCATGCATAAACATAAACTAACCAAATTATAAAATGTCAGCAGATTTTCTCTAGACACAGTCATTTCGCTCTTAGATATATGCATGTACGATATTTTTTCCCTATGTGTCAGGTTAGAGAATCAGATACTTAAGATCACTTTGACTTAATTTCTACATGTATCATTAGGACCCCCTTTCCGGACCCCTCGAATTTAAGCAAGATTTACGTATTTTCTTCGTAGGTATATTGGCAAAAAGGAGTTTTTGCACAAGAAATATTAAATTGTATGTTTGTTTGTTTGTTTGTTTGTTTGTTTCTGATATAGTTTACAGTGTTTCCTCCGGCAGTAGACTGTGCTAGGGCCCGGAGTTTCACTAGCTCATCTCCCTAGGACATGTGGGCCGATTTCGTCGTACTTTATTGCCGTGAAGCGTTTCCATCCGTAACCGACCCGTCCATGGAGGTAGAACTGCGCATAGCGCTCGTCAACAGGTCGCATCCCAACTTAAAAAA
>Ga0209092_10002021_pt1 | contig 19048 bp, 28 predicted proteins | sample FraStrMetagenome_FD_187446 | JGI IMG/M metagenome (GOLD analysis project Ga0209092, IMG submission 187446) | Marine eukaryotic phytoplankton communities from Arctic Ocean - Fram Strait ARC3M Metagenome (SPAdes) (version 2) | ecosystem: Environmental > Aquatic > Marine > Oceanic | place: Fram...
GTCTTGGTGTTTCTGCTGAATTTGGGTCATTTCTCCAATCACATTTTAATGCTGTTAAAAACTTACCATAAGCTTCTTCAGCTTCACCAATCATTTCTAATTTTTGTTCATCATTAAACGGGAATCCAGGTGCAACACCATTTGCAAATCCCTCTTGTACCACTTCTAATTGTTCGTGGAGTTTTCTACGTTTGTTCATTTATATAACTTTTTATTTTATCAATTAAAACTAACACCTCGTCTGGTTCCATAGTTATGGCACAACAGACGTTAATGTTTTCCTCTATTTCCTCCAATATACGAAGAGCTTCTTGCTTATCCACTATACTTCTCGCTGATCTTCAAAAGCAATAATATGAGGTCTCCAAGTCATTCTATAACCATTATCTCTTACCCAATCGAATACTAAAGGGTAAGATTTAAATAATCCTTCTCTTGAATCCCCGGCGGGCATAAACCATACTTTATCTTGAGGTACATCCATAATCTTAATAAAATTAAGAATTTCTTCTAATGATCCTTCATCTTTACCATCCCATACTGGTTTAATATGGTAATCTGAATGGTACGACATTGATTTAGATATTGCTTCATAATTAAGTCTAAGTTTATTATGTCTATCAACCATTCTCTGATCTGTAATTGCTCCTTGAGGTGTTTCTACCCCAACGATTGGAACAGAATTGCTAAACTTAGGAGAGATAGATAACAAATTAATAGGATAGTCAGTGGGGAGAAAATGGCTTCCTTCAGTTTCGATAGTAATAAAAATACCGTTTTCATGTGCAAAATGTGTTAATTCATTTACTAAAGCGGGATGCATAGTAGGTGAACCACCTGTAAGCATCATTTCTTTTATATGAGGATTATCTTCATATGCTTTAATAATATCTTTAAAGTTAAAATGCCCTTTTTCGGGGTGAATACTTGTGTACCAACTATCACACCAACCACCTTCACCGAAATAACATCTGTGGGTGCATCCTGTTGTTCTAATTACTACTGTTGGATATCCTGCTCTTGATCCTTCTGATTGTACTGCAGTGTAGATTTCTACTATTGGGAGATTTTTATCATAATCCTCAATACGCTTTAATTGCTTATATTCCATAAATTTTTTTAAGTGGTTGTTTATTCACTATTGTATTAATCTTCTACATAATATGCAGCATTTTTCCCATGCTCCATAAATTTAACTTTGATAACTCTAACCCTATTATCCGTTTCGGTTTTAACAAATTCATTGAGCTTATTATAAATATACTCAGCAAACTTTTCTGCACCCGTACCGGGGATTATTCTTACTTGTGCTACACCAGCAGCATCCATTTGTTGGAATGCTGGAAGTTTAGGATCATCTTCAGCCATAATCATAGTATGATCAAACATATAATCCATCCATGCTTTTGGTTGTCTACCATCAATTAAGGTTTTAGCACGTTTCATTCCTCCAAAATCCCATACCCAATTACGGTCATCTAATTCACCTTCGAAATAAACTTTAAATGAAATACCATAACCATGAACATACTGGCAGTGAGTGGTTTTTGCTCTCCATTGGCGGAACACTGTACTAAACCCATCGAATACTTTACTTGATTGAAATTTACCCATTATAAAAATTTAAGATTGCTTGATCTGGTTGTACTCCAACCATTCTATTTAATTCTTTTCCATTTTCATCTACTAGTACTAGTGAAGGAACATTCCTTACACCATATTTTATAGATAAATCTTGATTTCCATCAACATCAATTTTTTTATAGTTGATTTGACTTGATAGTTTCTCCATTCTAGGAGCTAGTGCTTTACATGGACCACACCATGAAGCTGTAAAATAAAGGATTGTTTTCATTTTTTATTTTTATTAATTTATACTAATTCTTCTTTTATACCTACTACTTCGCTCAATATAAGTAAAATAACTGCGATATCCAAACTAAACCATAAAGCTCCGTAGCCTAATAGACGGATTCCTGATTTGAGAAAACTAATTTGTTGATGCAGTTTGGCATCAGGTAGTTCTTGTTTTTGTTGGGGTTTGGGGATTTTGTTTTTTGCCATAACTTTATTTTTAATTTTAATTTTTGTTGTCCCGACAGGTCTCGAACCTATACTCTTCTGTACCAAAAACAGACGTGTTACCAATTACACCACAGGACAATTTAGCGGAGAGGACAGGATTCGAACCTGCAAAGCTTTTACACCCGACGGATTTCAAATCCGTTTGACAACCATTGTCCACCTTTCCTATTAAATTTAATCTCTACCTTTAATAGTAGCAGTATTGTGTTCGTTTAGTATTTTTAATACTGCTTCCTTAGCTACCTCGTAATCCACTTCTCCAGTTTCATCCTCATACTGTACGGGATCTTTTCTGCCAAGAGCAATAAAAGCCTCAATCCTCTCAACACTAGAAGCAGACTTATAATCGCTATTTCCCGAAGGATAAGGCTTATAAGACGTATTTGTTCTTTTATATACTTCATCAAAATTAAGACCCAACTGTTCAACCAATTTTTCTCCATCTTGTAAAATTCCAAATTTATCTGTATCTAAGTAAGGAGTAAAATAACCTACCCTTTCAGCATCCCAATTACCTTCACGAAATGCTTTATCGTCTGCATCTCTAAATTCTTGTCTACAATCAGGGTAAACAGCATGATCACCAGCATGTATCCCCAAAGCAATATCACAAGTTTCTCCTGTTCTATTTGCTACTGATAATGCTACAGCTTGTGTAATAGAAGCAAATATTTTATTTCTATTAGGCACAACTGTTTCTTTCATATTGTCATTCTCATAATGTCCCTCTGGAACATCATCTCCACCTTCAACTAATGCTGAATCTAGTAAGTCTGCTAATCCATCTAATTTGATTTGACGGTAATTTACTTCAGAATATAATTCAGAATATCCCTCCATATTTTCACGAATATTAAATACTCTTGTTGGGTTACTATTTACATAATCTATTAACTGTTGAGCTCTTTCTAACTCTACTCTGTGTTTTTGACCATAATCAAATGAAATACCTGTTACAGTATCGTATTCTTTTAATGCTCTTAATAATAATGTTGAGGAATCCATCCCTCCTGATAAGGATACTACACAATGTTTAGCCATGTCTTATTTATTTAATTTTTGCCAGGTATTTTGCGTATAGGCAAACGCTTGATTAATTTTACATTTTATATATGATCGAACATACGAAAAAATAGTTGAAAATCCAACTCCTCCTATAAGAAGTGTCAATAGGTTTGGATGATAGTGCTCTCCACAAAGCCCTAGTGCATGTCTTATAAATTCTGCCATATTATTCTTCTACAAATTCTGGTTCACTATAATCATCAATTGGTTTATCTCTTACTAAGTCCCAATCAGCATCATCTATAATTTCTTGTTGAAGATCTTCATCACCTGTTTTCCACTTTGCTAGTTCTTCTTCTGTTAGCACGTATTCTTCCCATCTGTAATTGCAATAATTTACATTTCTTGTTAACTTTGCCATATTATTTTACTACAAATTCATTATTAAAAATTTCTTGGATTTCAAAAAATTCCTTTAGAAATTCTTCGGTATATAAAAATACTTCCATACCATTAAATTCTAATTTCCTTTTTTTATAAGGTTGTTTTTTTAATTGTGCGTAAGCATTTAATTTTAATCCTGTCCCGTCTTTATCTGCGTGACCTTGGTAATCGAAAAGTGACATCATAACTATTTGGTTTTTAAATTATTAATTTCTCTAAATTTAGTTGTATTATAAAGTACATCGAAGTAATTTATATCTTCATATTTAATATCAAAAAAATCATTCATATTAGCATTTGGTTTGTAATTCATACCATTGCTATTATATCTGGTTCCATCTAAGGCTGCCATTACTGGGTTTGAAGTATCAATTGATTCTATTCTTGATTGAAATCCATCATCATACCACCCAAATTCTTGTGGAATTGAACATCCTAGTAAATGAAATTTAATATCTTTTAATTGCTCTAATTTAAATAGACCCTGTACAAATCGTATTCTACCTAATGCCTTTCCCATATCTGAGTTAGTATGTGGGAAGAAATCATTATACCAAGTAGCACCATAAGATACACATAATTTATCATATCCTAACCCAGCTAATAGGTTAGCACATAAATATGCTTGGTTTTTATTTTCACCTTGAATTACAGCTGTAAGTTTTGTTTTTTTAGGATATTTAAATTGCTTCCAATATTTAGCTTGTGCCGCAGTTTGAGAACAATCCATCCAAACATCTGGTACTATAAATTCATTGGGTTGTAATTCATTAACCCAATATCTTAATCTATCATAATCATATGCTTCTCCTAATTCATGGAGTGAATTATCCATAATAACATAACGTCCTTCATCTCGAGCCTTTTCAAAATATTGTTTATATTCTTCATCTTGATCTAATAGATGAGGTAAACAATAATCATAATCATTAAAAACTTGTGATGCCTTTAGTAAACATCTAGGTACTTCATGTGATACTTTCATTTATATAACTTTATTTAAATGAATTCTACTGTGATTACTTCTGCTAATAAATTCCAGATTATCTAAATTATTATTTAATTTATTTTCATCTTTATGATGCACATTAGTAAAACCATCACTCCATTTACCATTTTCTAAAAACATAATAACTTGATGAGCTGCTAATCCTCTCTTTCCAAGTACCCCTCCTGTATAGTATCCTTCTCCATTAACTGTAGTAAAAGCTTCACTGCCTTCTTTTATTTTACTATACTTTGCTCTTTTAATCCAACGAAGACCTGTCTTAGATGTTGGATCATATTTTAAATAATTTTTTATTTCCATAACTTTATTATTGTATTCATTTATATAACTTTTTTTGGTCGTCCTCTACGCTTTAATGGGTAGGGCATATGGACTATTTTATATTTCTCTTCTATAATATAATAAAGATCCATCAGGGAACCACTACATTTTTCAATTTCTTCATAAACTTGTTCTTTATTACACCTGAAATGGATAGTAAATGCTTTTATTAACACTTCTAGTTTACCATTTTCATCTTTTTCAAAATCCTCGAGTAAACGTTTCCTACGAGAACGCAACAAGGATGTTTTTTCAACAAATTTACCTATATCATCTCCACATTCTTCAGCAATATCATTCATTTCGTGTTCACACCAATCTGCTTGATATTTGTAATGTGAATAATCAAAATCCCCATTTAATATACGATCACGGAATGGTGATCTATTACATAGAGGTTTATTTGGGTTGTCATAAATTCTCCACCATCTAAAGGCGTTATATGTTAATTTACGTAACTTAGAAAATTTCTTATCTAGTTGTTTTCGTGATAATACGGGGCTATAAGGACTATGCATTAATAAAAAATCCACATTGAAACATAAAACAATACTGATAGTGTACTCATTAACACTATAGTTTCTACAAATTCTCTTGGATTTTCCTTAATGGATTTAATAAATTCTTTCATGACCTTTATTGTTTTTAATTATACCTAAATATACGACTCCCCTTTAGGGGAGCCTAATTTTTTATAAATTATCTCTTACTGAATTTTTTACTAATATCTGACTAGTAGGTGCAATACCAAAACTAATCCAATTATTCGAATCGTTAAATTGGGCTCTACAATGATCCATTATATCTTCGGACCACATTAATTGCTTTCCTGTAATATCAGTAACAGGGTGCCATATCGTTTCAAACCCATTATCCATGAACGTAACCCAAGCCATTTCTTTGTTTAAATCTAATACCATAACCTTTATTTTAATCAATAATGGAACTTCGTGTCCCACTTATATGTAAATATACGAACCCTCCTCCGGGTAACCACATTTTCTTAATAAAATCTTAATTTTTCTTAACATCCATATTGTGGACTTCATTTTCTAATTTTCTTAATTTGTCTTTTATGGGACCTTCAAATTCTTTTTGAAGGGATTTTAATTTAGATATTATAATTGATCTATCTTCTACATCTACTTTTCCATCTTGATTTAAATCAAATTCTGAGTAGTGTTCTCCATCATTACCATTTTGACCTATAATCTCCATCCTTTTTTCTGCTGCCTCCCAATCAAAATCTTTATTAACTGGTTTTTTTTCTGCATCAAAGGTCTCTTCCTCAATAAATTCATCCCAAGCATCATCCTCTTCAAATTCCCCATATAGGTTTTCTTTGTATTTCTTTTTAGGGTATGCTTTATCAAAAGCAAAGTTAGCAGCTACAACTAAAGATATAGCTAAAGGGTCAAATACAAATATTATAATAAGTAATAACACATTTATAATTTTATCCATTGGATAACCCGTCAAACTCGATAGATACTGCAGTGGTCCTAACTCACCAGCTACCTCGGTGTTGTTGTCAAGCTCCAGTACTTGTAATTGAAATTTTTGTAAACTATCTGATGCTATTATTCGTTTTGATTGTGCCAATTTACGATTTTTCTCCTCAATATTAATACGACTTTGCGCCATTCTAAGCTCAGTTGTGGAGATTGTTTGTCTAAAGCCCCCAGATACCGAGGTGTCTCGTACTTGGATGGTCGAAGCTTTTGCATTAGATAAAGTACTAATATTACTAGATATTCTTTCAATTTCCGTATCATATCGTGTTACATCGTTTTGGTAAAAGTCAATTTTTTGTTGAATAAATCCTTTTTGATTTTCTACTACTGAAAGTTTAGAGTATGTTTCTTGGTAAGCAGCACTTAGAAAACCATAAATACCCATACTAGTAATTAATACTAATACTATAGTAGCTACAGATAAATAAGTTCTTAAGGTTTTATTAATTGTATCCCAATATTGATACAAAAGTGAAGCCGTTACTAATTTAGCAAATTCTAGTGAACCCGCCATTATTATAACCTCTAAGGAAGCTCCAGCAAATAATTTGCTAAGACCACTTACTGAATAAAAAGCGGCAGAAGTTGAGACTGACAAAGCCGAAAAGGCTATTAGGAATGGAAACATCCCTTGTTTTATTTTTTCTATCATAGTCGTAAATATAAGAAAAATTTAGCTATAAACCAAGTAATTATACTATATCTTTAGATTCTAGTAAAGTATAAGTAAAGGAATTACCCCATATCTCTCTAGCTGATTGGCATACATCTAGAAATTCGTGCCAATCATCATTATCCGCTATAACTTGACAACCCGCTGACCATTTATCTACTCTGGTAGAGGTACCACCTGATCTACTAGTTGCTCTATGAATATTAATTCCAAATATACCTTCTTCTACTCTTTCTTCAAATAGATCATATTTACTATCTCTGTCATTGTCTCGATATACTTTGACTGGTTTTTGTTGTCCCAAAGCTAAGTATTTTCCTTGATGTAATCTTAGTTTATGGGAGCTTCTGTATTGACCTGGTTTTAGTATTGCTACTCCTTTATCATTTATTACATTCTCTACCCAATGTGTTCCTGGATCTGTAGTACATGGGAAACAATGAAACTGCCATTCTCCTTCTAGTTTATAAGATAAGGTTATACAATCATCAAAAGCATTAGTTACTCTATTTTTGGTTTCAGAATTTCTGATGCCAATTATATTTACATCTAAGTCTCCTCCTGTAAAGTATTTATAACCTTTGCTTTCCATTGTAGTCTCAATCTGCTCTCTTGTATAACAACCCATATTTTTATTATTTTCGTTTTTTAAATATAGTTCCTAATTCAGCAATACCAAAACTACCTAAAGTAATAAATAAAAATGAATCATATATAAATTCATTAATAACTAAATCCTTACCGAAATACCCAGTTACTAAGTCTACTATTGCAAATATAGTCATAATGGCAAATGAAGCAAAACCTACTACAGTTTTTTCATTTATATCATTACTATCTTTAAAAATATCTCTAAAGGCCATCCATTTAAGTTTTAATTTGTTTAACATAAGATAACTAAATTAGTGAAACGATTTTATTATAAATATTAAAATTGACTAGAAAGTTTTGCCTCGTCAATTGCTGATTGTATTTCAGCTAGGTCTTCTTTAAGTACTAAGTCTAAACCTGCTTTAAATACCTCGGTTTTTACACCATCTACGAATAAAATTAATGTAGGAGCCATTCTAACTCTATATTTTTTCTTAGCTATAGGAGCTGTTGCTATGTCTATTCTATAATAAGTAACACCTTTTAATTCATCCCATTTAATAAAACAATTCTCTTGGTTAAATTTAACCCAAAATTCTACTATTACTATAGAAGTATCATTATCTCCAAACGCATCCTTTATATCAATCTTTTCTTCAAAATTATTATCATCAATCCAGTATTTCTTAGGTACCTTGGAGTATTGTTGACCCATTAAAAACACAGGGAATAATAATAATATTAGAAGAAAATAATTTTTCATGTTGTTATTGTTTGACAGACAACTCGTATATTCTTTGCTCTAATTTTTCAAATTTTTCTAAAAGCATTTCAACATCTTCTTGAGTGTCCATTATAGTTTGACGAACCAACTCATCTTTTAAGTCGTATTCTACCCTTTCAATAACTGGTTCTGGTAGTTCCATTGCTCGTGCAATATCTGCTTTTAAAACAAAATACATACTACTTAATGAAACTGCAAACCCCACTATCATTCCTATTGTTTTAAGGTCTAATGTTACTTTAGTACCTTCTCCTATTTCCTTTGCCATATTTTATTTAAATGTATAGTTTAATCCAAAAGTGGTTTGATATAATTTACTATCCCACATTTTGCTATATTCTCCTTCTATAAATATTCCTAGATTTTTTCCTATTTTTGTTCCAAAACTTATACCTGCTGAATAGTCATTCCATTGTTCTAATTCTGCGTCTTGTCTTAGTCCACCTTTACCCCAATTGTTTCTATTTAAGTAACTAAATTCTTTTTCTCCAGCAACATATGAGTGATAAGGTAAGATATAATTTGCATAGGCATGTAACCAAAAATTTCTTTTATAATGGTAAAAATCTACCCCTACTATAGGAGCAACTTCCATCCATGGGTCTAGTAAATCCCAAGCTTCACCATTAAAACGGTTCATTAATCCCGGCATTACCGATTCTCTAAAATCTAAATCTGAATGAGCTACTTGAACACCATCTTCGTCTACCCAACACCAATCTTGAGTTATTGTTTCTCCTCCCGTATTATAGTCTGTGCTTGTTTGAGTGTAAAATATATCAGTGTACCCATACTCTCTTCCTAATTGATACCATTGATTTACGGGATTCCCAAATTCATCAGTTTCATTTAACCATATTTCAACTGGATTATACCCATATGCTCTTTCATGTCCTCTTAAAATAGCACCCGCTGAAAAAGAGAATTTTTTTCCTATTGGTAGTCTAGCTCTAAGTTCTGCTGAATTGTAGTTTAAGTTAATTTTGCCTACTTCTCTAGCTTGTACTTTTGCGATATGGTACTTACCTGTATGTTTTAAAAAAAAGTTATAATTAGTAAAATCTCTGCCCATCCATCTCTCTTTTTCAAAATGAAATTGGTATTCTAACCCATTTATTGCTGATGTTGGTGCACTAAATGCTAATTGCTCTTCAGTACCATCATAAAAGTTTTTAGGTTTTCTTTCGTAATCAAACCTAGCTAATTTTCTTATTCCAAATCCATATCTGTAATCAAATGGAAATGTTTCTGTATTATCTACTACGTCTGGGATGGAATATAAACTACCATCAGGGTTTGTTCTTAAAAAGTAAGTTGGTTCAGCTGCTTCTACTGAATTTGATATATCCCCGGCACCATACACAGTACCATATTTAAGAAAATCTTTATAAAGTGATTTAAAAAATTTACCTTTATTTGGTGTAGTTGGTTCTTGACCATAGGAGGGTAAAGTTATTAAAAGCACAAATATTAGTAATATTTTTTTCATATAGTTTTATTTATTTATTTATGTAGATAACTATATTCTTTAACAACTTTATTTGCTCATAAATATAAAAAAAAGAGGTGCTAATGCACCCCTCTTAATCTCTCTTTCATAAAATTTTTAACCATCACATGAAACGCAATCTGACATACGAGATCCTAAATCTCCTTTAATTACTGAGTCTGTTCTTAAGTAATAAAACGTTTTAATACCTAATTTCCATCCCTCTAAATGTACTTGATTAATCCATTTTGGTGAATCGTTTACATCAAAGGATAAATTTAATGATTGTGTTTGGTCAATATAACGTTGTCTAATTGCAGCTTGACGTACTAATTCTAATTGATTAATTTCAGGGAATGTTAGAAATAATTCTTTTTCTTCAGGAGTTAAAACATTATCTGGTAGGCCTTGTGCTGAGCCATCCTGTTCTAACATTACATCCCACCATTTATCTTTATCTTCTCCTTTTTCAATTAAAATTTTCTGTAATTCTTTATTTTTACGAATAAATGTTCCTTTAGCACCATTAAATGTGTAAATGTTTGCTGGTAAAGGTTCAATACCTGCTGAAATGCCACCTACAATTACTGAATTTGATACTGTTGGTGCTATCGCTAATAAATGGGTGTTTCTCATACCTGTCCCTCTACACCATAATGGTTCTCCATATTCTTGAGCTAAAACCATTGATGCCTTTTCTGCTTTACCTCTAATATCTGAAAATATGTTATGAGTATGAGCTGTAGATGCTATAGAATTAAAAGGTAATCCTTTTTGTTGTAAAAATGAATGCCAACCCATTACACCCAAACCTAAAGCACGACCTTTACGAGCATGATTGTATGTTCTTTCTAATGATGTTTTACCTGCTGATTTATCAATAAATTCTTGCATTACACCATCTAAAAACCAAGTAGCTAATTCAACTGCATCTGTATCTTTCCATTCATCATATTTTGCTAAATTCATAGAAGATAAACAACAAATAAAACTATGTTCTTCATCTGTAAATAAAGTAATTTCAGAACAAATATTTGTCATAGATACTTCTAAATTGTTTAACCTATAAGCAATTGGGTTATCTTTATTAACATTATCTTTATACATTATATAAGGTTCACCTGTTTCCATCCGGGATTTTAAAACAGTAGCCCATTTATTCATTGATTCTGGGTCTCTTGCTTCTAGTTTTCTCATAAAAGAATCACCTACCACAACACATTGGTGTAAGTTAAGACATTGTCTATTTGGATCACCTTTAGGTCTACGAATTTGTAAAAACTCATCAATGTCTCCATGTTCAATATCTAGATTAACAGATGCTGCTCCTCTTCTAACATTTCCTTGGTTAGTTGCAATAATAGATGAATCAAATATTTTAGCCCAAGGTACTACACCTTCACTTTTACCATTTCCAGTAATTCCCTCACCACGTTCTCTAATGCGAGATAACGAAATACCTACACCACCACCAGATGCTGTTAGCTTCATTAGTTCCGCGTTAGTTAAACCGATTCCACGTATTGAATCCGGTGTATCAACACCAAAACACGAAATAGGTAAACCTCTATCTGTTCCCATGTTTGATAAAACAGGAGATGCTAATCCTAACCAACCATTCCACATTATTTTGAAGAATTTGCTTGCTAATTCTGGTTTTTTTAATCTTGTGGCTGCGGCATTTGATACCCTTCTATAAGCTGTTTTTACAGTTTCGTTAGGTAATAAATAACCTTTAGAAATTGTAGCTAATGAAATCTCATCCATCCATTCTGGGTACTGTTTTCCAGCTTCCCAATTACTATAATCTACTTGTAGTGCGTTGTTTTCCATTTATAATTTTCCTGAAGGGGTTTATTTTGATTTTCCTTTTTCATTACCTTCTCCATCAAAATACTTGTCTTTTGTTTTAGTAGATTCTGTTTTGACCGAATCTTTTACCTTGGTAAAATTTGACATCAAACCCTCATTTTTGTAACCATTATCAGATATTCTTTTTATTATTCTATCAATTTCCTCAACTTGAATTTCTGTTTCGTGTTTTATTACCTCCTTTATAGTGGACAGTGCAGTTAATAAATTTTCGGATTTTGGTACTTTAGATAAATGTTCAAGTATCTCTTCTGCTTGTGCTAAATTTAATTCTATTATCATAATTTGTTTTTATTTGTTTATTAATTTATTAATTTTTAAAATAATGACCCTGCGTCCCAATTTTGTACTCCTTTACTATAATTTGTTACTCTGTTTGCAAAAAAATCAGTGTGTTGTTTTCCACCGGATAAACTATCAAACCATTTCATTCTTTTTACTGCATCTTTATCTATACCATTAACAATAGGTCCATATCCTAAGTCACTCATTTTAGTGTTTACTCTATGTTTAATAAAAGAAGTTAGGTCATATTTTGGGCAACCTGGTAGATCTCCCATTTCATATACCTTATCAATAAAATCTAATTCTAGTTTTAATGATAGCAAAGCTGCTTCTTCAATGTCTTTTTTTAATTCTGGTGTATTATACTCAGGTTTTTCATTCATTAATGTTCTAAATAACCAACAACCAGCATCTGAATGTAATGACTCATCTCGTATACTCCACTCTACAATTTGTCCTACCCCTTTAAGTTTATTATCTAATTTAAATGATAATAAAACAGCAAATGAACTAAACAAATTAACCCCTTCTGTAAATGCTGAAAATATAGCTAATGATTTTGCTCTTTCATGCCAGTTTGGAGTCCCATCATGGGAATCTCTTACAGTGGTTAAGGCTTCAATTTTAGCCATTGTTGCTTCATCTTCTAAAAACTCAGCAAAGTTATCTAGTCCTAATTCCTCGTTTAATAAAGAATAAGCTTCGGCATGAATAGTTTCAAACGCACCAAATGTAACAGCCATTTTAATTATTTCAGGCTTTTTAAACCAACTTGTTACTAAATTAGTCCAGTAATCATTTACAACAGTTTCAGTTTGAGCAAACCCCTTTAAGATAGTACCAATAATGTTTTTTTCAGACTCAGTAAGATTCTGTTTCCAGTCATTAACATCACTCATCATAGGTACTTCTGTGTGTAGCCAATGTGCTTGATGTTGTTTCAACCAATAATCTGATGCTTCCTGGTATTCAAAAGGTTTATAAACAATTCTTTCTTTAGTAATGTCTCTTTTTGCCATTTATTTTTATTTAAGGGTTTAATTCAAAAAATTTCTTACGTAACAGTTGTTTATCAAATGTATCTACGTTTGTATCAAATTTATTAGAACGTGTTGTTGGTGCTAAGGATTCAGATTCATCACCTTCAAAGTATTCATCTTTAACTACAAAATGACCTGTTGAAGTATCAGCTTCAATACCAAAAGTAATCCCATCCATACCATATCGGTTTTTCATTAAATGGAATCTACCAGTATTATTAACCTTATCTTCTTTTTTACGGGAGAGGGACATACAAAAATCAGTTATCATTATTTTATCATACGACCCTGCTGCCTTATCTCCTTGTATTACATTGTCATTCGCACCTGCTCGATTTACTTGTGAAACAGACCATATTGGTATATCTAATTGTCTAGCTAATCCTTTAGTACTAGTATAAATATCATCAATTTCGTCCTTACGTTCCCTATTTGTTTTTCTTGATGAAAGGAGGTCAACATAATCTATAATAACCAAATCCGGTTTTGAACCCATACTGGTTGCTTTCGAAATATGTGATTCGATAGTTGAGACTGTTGCCTTACCTGTCGGGTATTCTTTAATTATTAACTTTCCTGGTAATTGAGGTATTAATTCTGCTACTTGATCTTTGTGAGCATCTACTTTATTTACAGGTATTTTTGTAAAAAAGGCATCGTATCTTTTCCCAACATAATCTTCACCTAATTCTAAAGTATAATGTAGAACTGTATACCCCATTTTTACTGCGTGTCCTCCTAAAGAAACTAATGACCATGATTTACCACCTCCTGGGTTACCAAATATAAGACCAAAATCTCCATTTCCTAATCCACCTTGAAGTAAGTCGTTAATACGCGGCCAAGGTGTTGGTACAGTTTCTCTTGAATTTTCTCTATACCTAGATTCAATGTCTTTAGCATATTCATGTCCTATATTTTTATCTTGTCCTGCTTTTAGAGCATTATCTACAATAAAACGAATACCATCAAAATCGCCTGCTTTCAATAAATCCACAGACGACATTAAGGCCTTCTTCAATTGTTGGTTTTTACAAAAATTTGTAAATTCTTCTTGAACATACTCCAAATCATCATCCGAGGTAACAAATGCTTGTTTTAGTTGCTCTTTAATTGATATTTGTAATACTTCATTATCTACTTTTTGTAGTTCTACTTTTAATATATCTAATGAGGGGGTAGTGTGATATTTGTCATAGTAATTCAATACCTCTTTAATAGCCCATTTCTGTGCTTGATTTTCAAAATATTCTTCAGATATAATATCATGAATGTTAACTAAGAATTCTTTATGTGTTAATAATGAAGATAATACCTTAATTTGAAAATCGTGTCCATACTGATTTATACTATTTAATGTCATTTATAACCTTTTTATTTTATTATTTATAAGTTGGAAACATAGCAAATATATCTTTTAACCACGTATCTAAATTTCTAATCATTCCTCCTAATTTATCTTCATTATAGAATGAAGCAAACATTTCAGGGTTAAAATCAGGTAGATCTTCAGTTATTAATTTATCAATATGTTCCTTACCTCTATCATCGATCATTGGTGTACTTAAATCCATTACTTTATAATTGGTTTCAATACGGGATCGTTCCTGAACTATGCGTGAATATACAATATGTTCCTTGTATTTCCTAGCAGAAATGTCGAAAATATCATCTAAATTTAATTCTTGTGTTTTTAATTCAGGAAATTTTTTAAATATACCTTTAGCACCTAAACCTTTAATCCCTTTAATATTATCTGAATTATCACCCAATAATGTTTTGTGTAAAATAAAGTTATGAGGTAATAAACCAAATTTTTCTTCTACAACTTTTGGAGTATAATACTCTTTTTCCATTGGTCTATACACAATAATTTTATCAGTTACTAGTTGTAAGAAATCTTTATCACTAGATACTATAAAACAAGTTGAGTCATGTTTTTCTACTAATTTCTCAGCCAATACTGCTATAATATCATCCGCTTCAACTTTATCAAGAATAGTAGTTTTAACAGGTAATAATTTTAGGTATTGGATAATACGAACAATTTGGTCAATTTTTGAGTCATGTTCTTCCTCAATATTGTCAAATGCCTCCCAATTAGTAATCCTTGATAAATTTCTTGTTCCCTTGTACTCGGAGAGCAGGTTCTTACGGTTTACCGTAGAACCCTGCCCATCGAATACTACATAAACAGAAGTTGGATTTGTTTGTCTAATCATGGCACCCAAAGAGCGGAAAAAACCACCTAACCCTCCAATATGAACCCCATCGGGGTTAACCATATTCATCATGGCAAAATTTCTAAAAAATAGATTTAAACCATCTAAAATCAATACTCTATCATGCCTATTTTGAGTAGGTACTTCCTGGTCTTCCTGGATATTATCCAAGAGACTAAATAACTCTTTGTGTTTCATGTTTGTGTTTATAAGTCTGCTGTGTCGTAAAGCACAGGGGTTACATCTTCATCATCTTCTACAATCTTGAATGTCCCTCCTCCTAGGATTTTAGACCATTCATCAGCATGTGCTTTTTTATAAGCATTTTTATCTTTATCTGTATCTTCGATAAATCCATGAGAAGTCATAACAATTTTACCTCTTGCTGCTATACCATTAACATGGTTTTTGTCAATTTGTAAATTAGTACGTTTACCCCATTCAACTTGCTTACCACCTTTAATTGCTTTAATTTTAGATGTACCAGCGTTTGAAACATTACCAAATGTAACTACAAATGTTGCGTCATACCACATAGCCATTCCACCTTTGTTCATCATCTTTGGTTGACCCATAGGTGATTCTGCTTTAGCGGTCCATACTTTGTTAATAGCAATTAAACTGTTAGTATATGGTGATGACTCTTTACGAGACATTACAATACTTTGGTTTACTGTATTACCAAATTGTGTTGACATTGCTCCAGCATTCCATTCATTGTTATTCTTCAGTTTTTCAACTGACATGGCGCACGGAATTGATCCAATTGAATCCCAAAAGAAAGCTAAATCTGTTGGTAGATTACCATTTTTCTGTTCGTTTTGTAGATCCATTATAAATGCCGCTACATCTTCTACAGTATGTACAGTTTCTCTATCAACATAGATAAAGTCACCTTCATAATCTATAACATTACCTTCATCATCCTTGATTAAATTAACCTTTAACCCCATTTGAGCGGCGTGTTCCCAATTCCATTTCATCTCTGTAATAATAAATACAGGTAAAATTCCCATGGCTTGTGCAGATACTGCTGCTTCTAATAATGCAGTAGTTTTACCAGTATCAGAGTGTCCTCTAAGTAGTACTATATGCCCCATTGGAATACCAGGTACTCCAGATACTTCTTGGAATGCCGGTGATAAGGGAATCCATTTCTGTTCCTTAAATTTAACGTTTTTATTTAAACCTTTAGATGATTTAAATTTATTAAGATCAAATTTGCTCTTGATCTCGGCAGAGACTGCTGCCGAGAGAGACTTCGTTGATTTTTTCGCCATATTTAGAAAGGAAGATCATCAGTTTTACTATCAAACAAACTATCAAACTTATCTACTTTACTTTGTTTAGCTTGAGTAGTATCTAAACTAAAATTAGTTGTTGCAGGTCCAGAATTTGTAACCGGGGGTGCAGGCACTTCCTCAGAATCCTCTTCTGGTGATAACCATTTTTCTAACGCTGATTTCATTTCATCAAAACTAAAACGTTTAAACAATCCTTCTTTTGGGTTTGGTTGTTCATTTGTCCAAGTTTCTACTTGAGCAGCATCTTCACTAAGTGGTGAAGTTTTTAATCTAATACGTACTGATGATTTATTATACGCCGTACCTGTAGATTCTGGTCCTACTGTTTCAACTGTAAGATCTCTACCATTTACAATATCAGTATAATCTCCAATTTCATCGTCAACCGCAAGTGCTAATAATTCTTCATATACTAACTTACCAAATTGCCATAATCTAACACCTTTATCTTCTTCTCCACGTACTACTACAGGAACAAAAATACGGTTTTTAGCATCTAATTTTTTAGCTAGTTGATAATTTTCTTTATTATATTCACCACTACGTAACTTACCAGCGAATAATTGAATTGGATCTTTTTCACCATAATTTGATGGTGATATCATCACTTTGTTAGTAATACCATAGTGAAACTTTAACTCAGTAAATGGGTTAGAAGTATCATACGCTGATGGTACGATTCTGATTTGTTGTTTACCAATTGTTGGTTTCCAAAAAATTAATGAATAATCGGTCTTTTGACCTCCCTGTGGTTTTGATTGGAGGGTATCCAATTTCTGCTTTAATGCATTTAAATCCATAACTTTACTTATTTTTAATTATAACTGTTTATATGTAACTGAATATACGAACTAAAATTGGGGGAACCAAATTATACTTCGATTATTTTATAAATTTTTGTATTTAATTGATTTAGATCATTATGTTGTGTAAGTAAAACACAATTTCTATAATGTTGCCAATCTACTTGGTATTTTGTATCTACTACACCACCATTTAACTTCTTAATTAACTCATTAAGAGCGTTTATTGTGTATAAAGTATTAGATTCTTTCTTCCTATGTACCAATATAGTATTTTCTGGAATTGTATGTACATTTCCTTGGTCTACATTATAAGTTACAACATATTCATCTTTGCCCACTATTTCAAGGACAAACATTTTATTATATATAATTGTATATTTAGATTGTATATCTTCGATTAGTGCGTCTAAACCCTCTAGGTCTGTAAACGTACAAAATAATTTATTATTCAAATCTCCTGCGTTTTGGATGTCTTTTATAACATCATATTTCGCGTTATACATATTAATATTATTCTGTAAAATTGTAGTCATAACCTTCTATTTCTTTAATGTTTAATTTATATTTTTTAAATACCTCTCTAATCTCTTCTAATATGCCTTCCTCATCGTTATCTAAATCAAACAAAAATGAATCGTATGTATATAGTACTAGCTTTGTTTTACATTTCCGCAATATAATACACATATCCCATAATATACGAACGTTCATTGACGTCTCCAAATTTTGTAATATATAATTAAATAGTTTTTGTGGGTTCATGTTTTGCAAATTTTCCTTTTCATATCTATACCCAGAAATCTCACATTCTACGAACCCGTCGCTTTCAAACTTACGCCACGTTTCTCCTACGTATTTCTCGATTCCTTGAAAGAATTCCAGGTGTTTATAATTTTCGAAAACGCCTCCATAGAGCTGCTTGAAGGTAAGTTCTTTCGATTTTTTATAATCCACCCCATATAAGGAAGCAAAATGAGCATGGATATCAATATTGGCAAAATCATAGCCAATGAGACTAGCAGCCAAGCTAGGATGATAAGCACTAATATCAATTTCCACAAACCTATTATTACGTGGTATAAAACTTTTCCTACATCCATTTTCTTTATTAAGTGCTGCATAATTTACATTTTTAAATTTATTTGAGGGTCTTGTTGTTGTTGTTTTTAAGTTGAACTGAGTGTAGACGTATTCACCATCAACGGGGTGGAAGTATTCACTGAAGGTGTCATTACATATGTGTATGCCATTTCGCTCGATAGCGTTGAATACCACGGATACTCTACTGTTAAAGAATTCATCATATTTTGTTTTTTCTTTGTTAATATTCGCTTTTAGATCTTCAAAAATTGTCTCACACAATTCATAATGTTTAACAATAGGGATAATTAGGTTTAACTCATGGTTATCCTTGTGTTTACTATAATATAAATCGTGTGTTTGTGTTGTTGGTCGTATATATGTATGAGGAGGCGGAGTTATGTCATAAAGAGTTTTGTTTGGAAAATAATGTAATATTTCCTTTTTATCACGACAATATAACACTTCAAACTTATCTACCAATTCGTTTACACGTGTATTTAACGCATTCAAAGATTCACTAT
>Ga0209092_10002022_pt1 | contig 19040 bp, 17 predicted proteins | sample FraStrMetagenome_FD_187446 | JGI IMG/M metagenome (GOLD analysis project Ga0209092, IMG submission 187446) | Marine eukaryotic phytoplankton communities from Arctic Ocean - Fram Strait ARC3M Metagenome (SPAdes) (version 2) | ecosystem: Environmental > Aquatic > Marine > Oceanic | place: Fram...
ACAGCATGGAACGAAACGACCAAGCAATCAGCACTTTTCAAATTTGACATCCACGAAATAACCGACCTCAGGCCGCTCTATTACTCAGGCTTGCTTAACCGATGGCATCCCTATGGGATGGCTGTGATTTCGTTTCATGGGATGGTGCCAGCGATTCCGATGATATTTATGTGCATCTATGGGGCTTGGTGGATACTGGCGCTTCCGGCACGGCATGGATTGCCAACCTGGGTGCGAGCAACGGGCACATGTGGGCCAAGGCAGTTGATGCAGGGTTCAGCGTCACCAATTTGGGCGATGGCGGTTTGATCGCTGAGGCATCCGATACCAATGCAAGCAGTGCTGCGATTCAGCTGCTGGATCAGGACTCGGTCACTAGTTTGGAAGGCGATGCGATCCATGTTAGTTCCACGATTAATTTGAGTTCATATGCGGTGGATACACTTGCCGGCTATGACTACTTCGTGATTGGTTTTACGCGTAACCCAGGTGCGGATGACAATCAATTCGCCCTGTATGATGTGGCGGTGTCTGCGACTGAGTCGAGCACTTCACTTGTGGGCCAGACGTTTACAGTGGAGGAGCCAGTCAGTCTTTCGGCCTTAACCTTGCAGTCGTCAACTGACCACACCGTGGGGAATTCCGATTCGGCTGAACTCTATCTCTGGATTGGAGAATACGAGAGCGGGGCGCCGAGCTCCAATTTGTTCCGCACTCAAGTCTATGAGAAGGTCGACATGAGAGCGGTGCCCCTTGTCGCAGATCAATATTATCAAATCGATTTCGAAGACTCGGTGCTGCTTCCGGGGACTTACGCGTTCCAGCTTCAGTGGAAAGAACAGGGTGTCGGCAATCACTCTGACTGGGCACGGGCTGACGGGAATGGTGCGTATGCCGGCGGCGACCTGATTTAATCTAAAAACGACTGGGGGCAGTGCGCTTGAGTTTCCATTCTCACAGACGGAGAGCACTGCGTCGGACCTGGTGTTTGCCTTGCATGGCACGACCGATCATTTCGCTGGATGGGCCGCTGAGCATGCCTTGGATCGTATTCCTGAAGATCCCTGTCTGAATGGAATCGGAGGGGCAGTGACCAAGAATAGTGTGTTCTACAATAAGGCTGAGGCGAGCACTTGGGCAGTGTCTGATGGTGTTTTAAGCAATGCCAGTGATCTCAATAATAGTGAGGGTGAAGGACCCATTGCGAAGTGTATCGACCTCACTCAATTAGCCGACTCCGACGCAGCCGAGCTGACGCTTAGCTTTGACTACACCACGGCCGATGCGGGCGAGACACTCTTTGTGCATCTTTGGGGCTGTGTGGATAAAAATCCGGATATGAATCCGGACATTATGACATTGGACGTTCAAAATGGGAATGCATGGGTGCTCGTGACGCCTGACGCCATGGACGTGTATAATTTAGGGAAGCCCAATGGAGTGTTCACTACTGGCAACAACGGTCTTAATGGGTATTTCGCCGATGCGGAACCGGTGTCGTACTAGCTCAGGACTTTTGAGTCTTCCTTTATGAAATGCCGAGCAAAGATCCACATTTGGAGGACGATATCCTAGTCTCCCGTGAGAAAATTATAGAGATGTTCGACCCTCCACTTGGGCGCTCTACTTTCTTCGAATGGCTCAAACTAGACCCCCGTCAGGAACCCGTTGCCTCTTAGTTGAAACGGTCTGTCGATTTCAATCGAGACTTTCCCACGAATCGACGAACCACAAAAAAGGCCGCCCATGTGGGCGGCCTGTTGTATTCAAAGCGTGGCTACGGTTTAGAGTAGTTCTTTGGCGACGGCTGCGACGTTGTCGGCAGTCATACCCAGTTCGGCCATAACAGTGTCGCCGGGAGCAGAGATGCCGAAGCGATCGATGCAGACTGTCTTGCCGGTGAGGCCGACATACTTGCCCCATGTGCTCGAGACGCCTGCTTCAACGGCAACACGTGCGGTGCAGCTAAGTGGCAGGATGCTTTCGATGTAGTCTGCTGATTGGCGTTCGAAGCGCTCGAAGCAAGGGAGAGACACGACGCGTACGCCGTCACCCAGTTGATCCGCTGCGCCGAGTGCGTGTTGCACTTCAGAGCCTGTTGCCATGATGATGAGTTTTAGGTCGCCAGATTCTTGCTTCGCGATGTAGCCACCCTTGAGGGTGCCTTCGCGACGATCGGCGATGCTGATGCTGTCATTCGCAGGGATGTTTTGACGAGTGAGGATCAATGCGGTCGGGCCATCGGTGCGAAGTGTTGCGGCTGCAAATGCGGCTGCGGTTTCTTCGGCATCAGATGGGCGAATGACGTCAAGATTCGGGATCACGCGCAGGCCGCTGACTGTTTCGACGGGTTGGTGTGTTGGGCCGTCTTCACCGACACCAACAGAGTCGTGCGTGAAGATGTAAGTGACGGGCAACTTGGCGAGGCCCGCAAGGCGGATCGCGGGACGAAGGTAGTCCGCGAAGACGAGGAAGGTCGCGCCACTTGGGCGGAATAGACCGTCATACGCGATACCGTTGCAGATTGCGCCCATTGCGTGTTCGCGAATACCGAACCAGATGTTGCGACCACCGAAGTTTTGGGCGGAGAAGTCGCCGCCGTCTTTGATGTAGTTCTTGGTAGAACCATAAAGGTCAGCGGAACCAGTGATGACTTGTGGCACTTCCTTGGCAAGGGACTGCATGACCACGCCACCGGAGGCGCGTGTTGCTGAGCCAGTACCAGCATCGAATTCTGGGATGCGGCTGACGAGATCGGCAGGGATCTCGCCTTTGACGGATGCTTCGAGCTCAGCAGCCAGTACCGGGTTTGCTGCGCTCCATGCTGCGTAGGTTGCTTCCCACTCAGTGAAGGCGGCTTTGCCTGCTTCGGCTTGTGCAGCGAAGTGTGCACGAACACCTTCAGAAACGTAAAAAGTCTCTTCCGGTAGGCCGAGCCCCTTGCGAGCTTCAGTGGCAAACTTTGCGCCGCCTTCGCCGTGACCGGCTGCTGTGCCGGCAACTTCAGGAATGCCCTTGCCGATTGTAGTCTTCGCAATGATGACGGTTGGTTTACCGTTGTCATTGGACTTAGCGTGAGCGATGGCTTCCTTAATCGCAGTCAGATCGTGACCGTCAATGGTGATCGCATCCCAGCTTTGAGAGATAAAATACGCTTCGGCATCTTCGCTTTGCGACTGTGTTGCCATCGCGTCGAGCGTGACGTCGTTGGAGTCATAGATGAGGATAAGGTTGTCGAGCTGGTTGTGCCCCGCAAAAGCGATCGCTTCTTTGGCGACACCTTCTTGTAGGCAACCGTCGCCGTTGAGTGCGAAGATGTGTTGATCGAAGATGGTGTGGTCGGCGGTGTTGAACTGTGCCGCCGCACGCTTACCGGAAAGCGCGAACCCGACCGCATTGCCGATGCCTTGGCCGAGTGGGCCGGTGGTGGCTTCAACGCCGGCAGTGTCGCCGAACTCAGGATGGCCTGGGGTCTCGGAGCCGAGCACGCGGAAGTTTTTCACTTCTTCTAGAGAGAGGTCATAGCCAGCAAGGTGCAGCCATGAGTAAACAAACATCGAGCCGTGGCCAGCTGAGAGTACGAAGCGGTCGCGGTTGAGCCATTTTGGTGCAGCGGGATTATAGCGGAGTCCGTTGTCGCCGAATAGGACGGCGCCGATTTCTGCGCAGCCGAGTGGTAGGCCGAGGTGGCCAGAGCTGCAGGCGTGGATTGCATCGATCGCAAGCCCACGGGCTTCGTTGGCTGCTTGGGAGAGGATTGCAGCACGAGTGGTGGTGGCTGTGTTCATAAGTTTGTGTGTTTGAGGTGCTTTGGGCACCGAGTTCTTGCTGTGGTGGAAGTTAGCACGATGGCCCGATGGGATTGAATTGAAAGGGAAAATCAGTGTTTATGTATGAATTCTTCATTTTACAACCATACAGAATTTAAATTCGAAACTCGACTCAGGCGTTTGTGAGAGCTTACTCCACAGGTATGACACATGAAGAATTAGAACAGGGAGCAGTCCTTAATCTTGATTTTACCAAGCTGCGTAAGGTGGCAAATTGCGGCGCAGATGTGCTGCCGGCAATCGCGCAGGATGCCAAGACCGGCGAAGTGCTGATCGTTGGTTATGCAAACGAATTGGCCCTTCAGACTGCACTCGAGTGCGGCATGGCGACATTCTGGAGCACCAGCCGCAATGAGTTATGGGTCAAAGGCAAGACCAGTGGGGATTATTTGAAAATTGAAGAGATCCGTGTCAATTGTGAGCAGAATTCTATTTTGTATTCAGTCACGCCAGCAGGGCAGGGCGCATGTCACTCCAAGAATAAAGCGGGTGTTGCACGCTCTGGGTGCTATTATCGTAGCTTGATGGAAGACGGTTCGTTGCAATTCGTCGATCCGGCTCAGGTCTAGGGCTTTCAGCGCACAATCGTCACACAGTCGTCATCGAGAGCTGTTTGATATTTAAAAATAAGGGACGAACTGGAATATCTGGTGATGTGACGTTTAAAAGTGGTGCTGAGGTCGTCTGTGGCGGTGCATCGCTTTGGGATGTACTTGGAAGATTGAGGGTCGGCGTGATACTGAGATCAATCAGCGGAACTCTGCAGTGATTTAAGGTCTGCGATGGCAAGTCTTTGGTTGATCTTCAAATTGGCATCATTCCTGCATGGCATCACATTATGTATGCTGCGCTTATTATTCTCCGAACACACTATAGCGAATTTACTGAATGGCTTTGTGAGCTCTCTAAGTTTTGTTGGCATGTGATGGTAGAGCCGCGTGAGTTGGGCGCGATTGCAGTGCGTTCAGAAGAGTCTTAGTTTAATTTTTGTAGCGATGTCTGCGAAAAAGAAACTGCTGGTCGTGACGGACCTCGACGGTTCACTGTTAGATGATTCCTATTCTTGGGAGGAAGCGCGACCTGCGCTACACCGTCTGAAGACCTTAGGCATTCCGTTGGTACTCAATTCGAGTAAGACCCTGTCTGAAATGAAGGATTTGGCGCATCGCTTGGGCACGTTTGCACCTATGGTTGCGGAGAACGGCGGCTTGCTAGCTGTGCCGCAAGAGTCGGGCTTGCTGGACCAGCCTCAGACGTTCCATCGCTCAGGGAATGATTGGATCGAGGTCACGGGGCTCTCTCGCGACTTTATTCTGAGCCGCGCCCATGCGCTGCGTGAGGCTGAGGGTTACCTATTCGATGGCTTTGCGGATTGGTCGACTGCGATGGTCGCCGAGCATACTGGCTTGAGTTCTGCCGCGGCGAGTCGCGCGCAGTCGCGCCATGCGACTGAGCCGATTTTGTGGAAAGATACTTTAGCCCGGCGTGAGACGTTTGAACGCTCATTAGCGAAAGACGGCATCCGACTTTTGAAGGGGGGGCGCTTTCTACATTTGATGGGACCTGCTGATAAAGCTGGTGGCACTGTTGCAGTGAAGGCCCTGTATCAGCAGGCGATGCCTGGTGTGGAATGGGTGGTGGTGGCGCTGGGCGATAGCCAAAACGATCAAGCGATGCTTGAGGTGGCAGATATTGCGGTGGTCATTCCACATGCGGATGGGCCGCATATTTCGCCGCAAGCGCCGCGTGTGCTCACTGCTTCGATGCCGGCGACTGCCGGTTGGAACGAAGCGATTCTAACGATCATTAGAGATGAGCTCGGAGCTTCGGCTTTGCAGTGATTCGTGCCGATTTAACTTTCTGCGACTCTTAAAACTCCTGATTTCAAACGACTAATTTTAATACACATATTATGGGCGACTTTCATCAACACGGATTAATTACAACACTGCACCAACTGAATGATCGGCCACTCGAAAAGCTGGAGGCTGATTTGATGCAGTTTCGCAAGCGTCGTCCGATGGCCTTAGTGCTGCCGTCGCTATATTCCGAGCTGCAGGGGCCTGCGCTTTCTGCCATGTTGGATGAGATTGCGGAGGTTCCGTATTTGGATCAAATCGTGGTCGGAGTAGATCGTGCGAATGAGGCAGAGTATCGGCACGCGTTGCAGTTTTTTAGTCGATTGCCGCAGATGCCTGAGGTCCTTTGGAATGATGGCCCGCGCTTGCGTAAGATTGATGCGTTGCTGAGTGAGAAGGGGCTGGCTCCGAAGGAAATGGGCAAGGGACGCAACGTCTGGTATATGTTTGGTTACGTGCTAGCTGCTGGAAAGGCGAAGGCGGTGGCACTGCATGACTGTGATATTACGACCTACAAGCGCGATATGCTCGCTCGTCTGATTTACCCAGTGGCGAACCCAGCGTTTAGTTATAAGTTTTGTAAGGGGTTCTACGCTCGTGTTGCAAATGATTCGATGAATGGGCGTGTTTGTCGACTTTTGGTCACTCCACTGATTCGTGCGTTAAAGAAGGTTTGTGGTGCGAATGACTACCTCGATTATTTAGACAGTTTTCGCTACCCGCTTGCGGGTGAATTTTCGCTGCAGACCGATGTGATTGAGGATATTCGTATTCCATCTGATTGGGGCCTGGAGATGGGAGTGCTCTCGGAGATGCATCGCAACTATGCGACGAATCAAATTTGCCAGGTTGATGTGGCAGATACCTATGATCACAAGCATCAGGATCTATCATTGGAGGATCGATCGCGTGGACTTTCAAAGATGAGTTGTGATATTACTAAGTCGCTCTATCGGAAGATGGCGACGCAGGGACAGGTTTTCTCGCATGAACATGTTCGCACGATTAAGGCAGCCTATTACCGAATCGCGCTGGATTTGGTGGATAGCTATTACAGCGATGCGGCAATCAATGGTTTGAAGTATGATCGTCACATCGAAGGGTCTACGGTTGAGGTATTTGCTGAAAATATTTTGCAAGCAGGTGAAGATTTCCTCGATCCGAAGAAGTCAATGGATGTGCCGTTTATGCCGAGTTGGAATCGAGTGATTGCGGCAGTTCCGGACATATTGCATCAAATCAAGGAGGCGGTTGAAGATGATCGCCATGAGTTTGGTTCGGAAGTCGTGACGAATCCATCGCTGAATCCCAAGGCGCAGCGGGTGCGTCAGCGCATGGCGCAGCACGTGACCGAGGTCTATGGCGCGGAGCGAGCCGAGGCGATTACTGAACAGATTTTTGAAGCAGGTGGAATGTCTGAGCAATCTTCCTCCACTGCATTTGGCACCAGTAAATGGGACGAGTCAGACGTGATGTTAATCACTTATGGTAATTCGATCGTGAGTGAGGTACGTGCGCCGCTGCGTGAGTTGAAGAATTTCCTGATGCGTGACCTCAAAGCCACGTTTAGTAGTGTGCATGTGCTGCCGTTTAATCCTTACAGCTCGGATGACGGCTTTTCGGTGATTGACTACAAAGCGGTCAATCCCGAACTCGGCACTTGGGAGGATCTCGCGTCGATTAGTGAAAAGTTTGATCTCATGGCAGATATGGTGATTAATCACTGCTCGCGAGAGTCTCGTTGGTTTCAGAACTTTTTGGCCGGTCGCGGCAAGGGCCGTGATTACTTTATAAATGGTCTGGATTATGAGGATCTATCCAAGGTGGTTCGTCCGCGCAGTTCGCCGTTGTTGACCAAAGTGGAAACTGTCGATGGCGAGAAGCATGTCTGGTGCACCTTTAGTGAGGACCAGGTGGACCTTGATTTTCGTAATCCGGAAGTGTTTTTAGAGATTGTCCGAATTATCCGTTATTACGTGGAGCAGGGGATTCGTTACTTTCGTTTGGATGCGATTGCCTTCCTTTGGAAGGAGTCTGGGTCGACTTGTGTGCACCTGCCTCAGACGCATGAGTTGATTAAGCTGATACGGGTCGTGATTGAAAATATCGAGCCATCTGCTGTGATTGTTACTGAGACGAACGTGCCGAATCGTGAAAATTTGAGCTATTTTGGTAACGATAATGAGGCGCATTTGATCTATAATTTCTCGCTGCCGCCGCTATTGCTGAATTCGATCTTGAGTGGCAATTGTAAGCATTTGAAAACATGGATGATGTCGATGCCGCCCGCTCGCCGTGGTCGGGCTTATTTGAACTTTATTGCTTCGCATGATGGAATCGGTCTGCGTCCGGCCGAGGGATTGCTCTCTGCTGGTGAACTTGATGGGTTGATCGAAACGCTTCGCGATTCAGGCGGTGAGATCTCTATGCGTCGCACGGCAACTGGGGACTTGACGCCGTATGAGGCAAATATCTCGCTCTACAGTGCGATGGCGCAAAGGATTGGCGGCGGCGAGGATGGCTTGCAGGTAGAGCGTTTCCTTTGTGCACATAAGATTATGTTGGCCCTCGAAGGGATGCCCGCGATTTACGTCCACAGTCTTCTGGGCACTGAAAATAATCGCGAAGGGATGGCGCAGACCGGGAGAGCGCGGACGATCAATCGCTACCAATGGCAGGCGGATGATCTTGAAGCTGCTTTGGCTGATCCGGAACGGCATCATCAAGCTGTCTTTGCGGAGATGAAGCGCTTGATTCAGGTTCGTCGTCAGCAGCCGGCATTTCATCCCAACGCGACCCAATACACGCTACACTTCTCAGATCAGGTCTTCGCTTTTTGGCGTGAGAGTCTAGATCGTGAGCAAAGTGTTTTTGCGCTGCATAATGTCTCCGCCGAGGTTCAATTGATACCAATGGTGGAGTTGAATCTGATCGCAACCGAGTCGTGGAGCGACCTTATTAGTGGTCAGCTTTACGAGGACCTCGGCGGAGTGCTTGAGCTGCCGCCATATGGTTGCGTCTGGATTACGAATAAGGCGTAATTAAGAGGCGCTTATCGGTCGAGGAGTATTGGTCGTGCTCTGACTGACGACAGCCGTCCTTATCTGCAGTTGAATCTTTGAATGATCGAATGGTCGGTAATTCGCTTACCAAGGGCTGAGCACTTGGTCGGTGATCTTACGGGCGATCTCGCGAGCGAGTTGCTCCATTGCTTGGCGCTCACTTTGCTGGTAAGAGATGATTTGATTGTCGGCGTCAGCCCCAGTGTTGTCCGCGTAAGGATTGCCAATGTAGGCATTTGTATCGGCTTGGATGGAGCGTTGTTGAAACAAGTAATTGCCTTTGGACTGGTCAAACAGAGAGACCTCGGCGGTGAGGCGAATGTAAAAGTTATTAGCAATCGCGGTGTCGGTACTGTTACGAGACCCAGCAGAGCGCTTGTAGTCAGTGAGGTCGACGTAAAGTACTGCGTCGGCGTCGGCTTGGTTGGCGACGAGTTTGACGCGCGCATCACGAATGAAGGTTTCGCGGATTTGGGCGCTGACGATTGGTTGTGCTTGTGGCGCGAAGCTATGATTCGTCGCGGGTTTGATGTAGATCGACTTGAACGGGATCTGCGCGGACGTGCCTAGGTGATAGTTGGCGCAACCGTTAAGAAGACTCAGCACGACGATCGAGACTAGGCCGATGAGCGCACGGGCGAGTGAAAAGTGAGACGTCGTGTTCATAGTGAGAATTAAAGTGTGGTGAGGTTATTCCGCTCTCAATAGCTTACGAATGATGCTAGCTTTATTGGTCGGGCGCACGCCTGCTTCGATATCTTGTATACGCAGACGGGCTTCTGCGGCCGCATCGGAATCTGGCTCGATGCTGATTGTTTCGTTGTAGAACACCAGTGCCGCCGTGTTATTATTACGAAAGTAATAGTAGAAATCGCCGAGGTTGAGGCGGCTGCTGGCGAGCAGGTTTTCCATCTTCTTCAGGTTGGCTTCGACTTCGCCAGAGTAGTTGCTGGTAGGGAACAAAATGAGGAAGTCCTCGTAATAGCTGATCGCACGGCGGGTTGAGCCTTGGTCGTATTCATAGCCTTGCACGAGATCGGAGTAGGTCTGTGCCAGATTGTAGTAAGCGTCTGGAGCTAACATACTTTGCGGATAGTAGTTAATCAGTCGGTCGAGAGCATCGATCGCATCTTCAGGCTCGGCGGTGTCCTCAGCAACCAGCGCAATATTCATCAAGGCGAGCGGCGCGTAGTCGCTATAAGGTGCGTTCTGAACGATTTGCTCAAACTGCTTGGCGGAGGTGCCGTATTGTTTGAAGCCAGGAAAAACCCAGAGAATACGTCCGCGTGCACCCTCCATCAGAGCGGTGGCACAATCAAATTGATCGGCGATGACGCGGTCGAAATGCTCGTAGTTGGCATGCTCAGTGATAACTTTTTGTAGGTCGTCAAAGCCTTTAGCCCAGAGTTCTTTGCTCATGTAAACGCGAGCGCGTAGTGTGAGGGCCTCGGCTGTTGAGCTGGAGGTCGGGTATTTCTTGATGATTTTCTTGAACGTGCGTTTGGCTGCGCTCAATTTTCCCGCTTCATAGTTTACTTTACCAACGGCCAGTAGTCCTGCTGCACCATCTTGATTCTCGCTGCTAGCGAGGTTGATCGAATCATTGCTGGTTGCGCCGAACCAATTGAATGGATTCAGGGAGAGGGCATGCAATGAGGGCGCCGTCAAGAGCCCCAATGCGAGAAGAAGTGGGAATGTACGTTGCATAGAAGTTACTGCCATCTGATCAGTGTAGAAGCCCAGGTCAAGCCTGCTCCGAATGCGACCAGTAAGATCAGGTCGCCCGACTGGATACGTCCTGCGCGATAGGCTTCGTCGAGCGCGATCGGCACCGAGGCTGCAGAGGTGTTGCCATAGCGGTCTAAGTTGTTGTGGAATTTCTCCATCGGGATGGCCAAGCGTTTCGCCAAGCTCTCGATGATACGCATATTGGCTTGGTGAGGAATGACTAGGTTGAGGTCCTCTGGGCTGTAGCCCATTTGCTCGATGATGTCGGTACTGGCTTGTCCCATCACCCGCACTGCGGATTTGAAGATTTCTTTGCCGTTCATCTTGAGGAAGTGCTGTCGGCCTGCGATCGACTCATTCGTGGCTGGCATGGCGGAACCGCCACCTGGTTGCTGTAGCAAGCTTGGGGTGGACCCATCTGCGCCGCCGAGTGCCCCTAAAATGCCGACTTTTTCTGCCGTCTGAGTGGCTGAGAGAACCGCTGCGCCAGCGCCATCACCGAACAGCACACAAGTCGTGCGATCTTCGAAGTCGAGGATGCCACTCATTTTCTCAGCACCAATGACCAGCGCGTTCTTGAAATTGCCAGACAGCAGCATCGAGTTGGCGACGCTGAGTCCGTAGACAAAGCCTGAGCAGGCTGCTTGCATATCGAAGGTAGTGACATTTGGTAGCCCGAGTTTGCTCTGCACTAGGCATGCGGTCGAGGGGAAGGGCATGTCGGGCGTCATCGTCGCGACGATGATGAGGTCGATTTCGCTACGATCGATTCCGGCGGCTTCGATCGCGCGCTTGCCCGCGATGCATGCCATGTCGCTGGTGGTTTCGTCGGTGGCTGCAAAGTGTCGCGCGCCGATACCGCTGCGGCTGCGTATCCATTCGTCGGAGGTATCGACGAATTTCGCCATATCGTCATTCGTTACGATATTCGTTGGCGCGTAAGAGCCAGTGCCGATTATAGTGACAGACTGTGAGAGGCTAGGCATGCAAAGGAGAGATGAAACTCTGTATTTCAGGGAACGTTGCGATAACTAAGGGGCGTTCTCTGCGTCGGAGTGAGTGGTCAATGCATTAGCTTGATTGATGTCACTGCCGATAGAGTCAATCATATCATGCATGACTACTTCTTGAGCGATGCGTAAGGCGTTGGCAATGGCGACGTAATTGGAGGATCCGTGGGCTTTTAAGATGTTGCCGCGCAGGCCGAGGAGGGGAGCGCCGGCATGTTGATCGGGCCCGAGGCGCGTCTTCATATCCTTGAACGCTGACTTGGAGAGTACGGCTCCGATTTTACGTTTTACGTTGCGGACCAGTTCTTCGCGGATCGTGCTACCAATGAAGCCGAACAGTGCTTCGCTTGATTTTAAAACGACGTTGCCGACGAATCCATCACACACGACGACATCGACATTGCCGTCGAAGAGTTGGAAGCCTTCGATCGGGCCAGTATAGTTGATGACGCCGTCTATTTCTTGCAGTAGTAAATGGGTCGCATTGGTTAAGGCATTACCTTTACCCTCTTCAGTGCCGATAGTCAGCAATGCGACACGTGGGTTGGCGATATTGAGCGCGGCTTTTGCGTAGTTCGCGCCAAGCACCGCATTATGCACCAGATTCTCTGGCGTCGACTCTGGGTTCGCGCCGACGTCAGTTAAGACGAATGGGTTTTGCTTGCTGGGCACGATAATGCCGAGCGCCGGGCGATCGACTCCAGCGATCTGGCGCAGGCGCAGTGTACCGCCGGCCATCAGAGCGCCGGTATTGCCGCAGCTAATCATTGCATCGGCTTGTTGGTCTTTAAGCAGGGCGATGGCTTTCACCATCGAAGAGTCTTTTTTGCTCTTCAGCGCTTGGATCGGTTTTTCATGCATCCCAATCACTTGAGTCGAATGGACGATATTGATCCGATCTGAGTAACCCTCAAGTTTGCCGACTTTTAGCAGGCGCTCCAGCAGTCGCTGATTGCCGACGAGCGTGAAGTGGCAGTCCAGCTTCAGCTCTTCGAGGGCATAAAAAAGCCCACGAATGAACTCAGTGGGCCCTTTGTCTCCGCCCATGGTGTCGACTGCAATGGTGCAGTTGACTGCGCTAGCGCCCATAGATGGTTTTGAAATGTACGGTGTTACGGCTTACGCGAAGCTTAAGCTTCGACATCAAGCACTTGGCGACCGCGGTACAGGCCATTGGCTGGATTCACGCGGTGTGGGCGGAACAGTGTGCCGTCCTGTGGGTCCTTTGCCAGTTGTGGCAATTGATAAGTAACTGCACCACGGCGTTTACGGCTGCGTTGCTTGGATTGTTTGCGTTTTGGCTGTCCCATGAGATTTGTTTGCTTAGATAAAAATGATTAGACCTGCGATGTCTTTAAAAGCCGCGGATTAAAGAGCCTAAAATCGCCCCGTCAAGTATTCAATCAGGTTAATTTCCCCGAGATTATGCCAGCTCTAGCACCGCGGTGACCAGTTTATTGATGCCCGCTTCGGCCTGAAGGATGTCTTTGGCCAGCATATAAGCTGGAGTGGTGACCACGCGGTGGGTGGTATCGATCACGATTTCGTCCACTGCGCAGTTGACGTGCTGCGCGCCTTTATGCTCGAGGATTGCTGCGGTCTCGGCGTCGTTGCCGATCGTCAGGCGCACCTTTTTACTGCCAAGTGCAGCCGCAGCCAGAACCGGTGCGATACATATAAAGCCGAGGGCCTTTGACTGTTGGTGGGCGTCTTGGATCAGACTGTTGATGATTGGGTCGATGTCGTAGTCGATGCCGTCGAAGGCAAGACTGGACAAATTTTTCGCCACCCCAAAGCCGCCAACGAATATGATGGCGTCGAATTGGTTCAGCTTGATTTGGCCGAGGTGCTCGATTTCGCCACGCGAGATGCGCGCCGCTTCTTCCAGCACATTGCGATCTTCGTCTTCTAACTCTTCGCCGGTCGCGTGGTTGATCACATGGCGCTGCGCGATGTCCGGTGCGGCGCAGGTGACTTTGGCTCCGCCGCGCGCGAGGGCTAAGAGTGTGAGCACTGATTCGTGGATCTCCGCGCCATCGAAGACTCCACAGCCTGAGAGAATGACAGCTACTTTGGCTTGTTTAGACATATAATAACTAGCAAGGTGTTTGAATCTATGTGTGCAAGCGAATGACTTGGTCGGTTATACTTCGATCTGTTCAACGATTTCCAAATTATAGCCATCGAGACCGACCACCTTACGAGTCGTGCTGGAGAGCAGCCGAATTTTCTTTAAGCCGAGCTCAACCAGGATTTGAGCGCCGATCCCGTAGTCGCGGAAGTCCATTTTCGCCGGACCGATCTGTTTGAGCGCTGCAGTTTCGCTGCCTTCGATCACTTGTACGCCGCCCTGTGGTTGCTCTATATAAAGTAGGGCGCCGTGTTGGGCCGCGGCAATTTTCTGCATGGCAGAGGTCAGCGCGTTGTGTCCGCCGAGCGTCTTCGAGCGGAAAATGTCAGTCAACAGGTTCTCACTTTGCACCCGCACCAATGTCGGCTCTGCAGTCAGCTCGCCCATCGTGAGTGCGAGATGTTGGCGGTCATCCAAAATACTGCGGAAGATGTGCAGGTCGAAGGTGCCGAATTCGGATTCAAAAGGGCGCGTCAAGATATGCTCGATTAAGCGGTCGCGGGTTAGGCGATACTCGATCAAATCTGCGATCGAGATCAGCTTCAGATTGTGGGTCTTCTTATACTCAATCAGATCCGGGACCCGCGCGAGGGTGCCGTCGTTATTTAAAATTTCGCAAATCACCCCGCTCGGGTGCAAGCCCGCAAGTTGGGCTAGGTCGACCGCCGCCTCGGTGTGGCCAGCGCGCTGTAGCACCCCGCCGGGGCGCGCGCGCAGCGGGAACACGTGGCCAGGCTGCACCAGCATGTCCGGGTGCGCAGTCGGGTCGGCGAGAATCCGGATCGTCTCGGCACGGTCGTAAGCGCTAATGCCGGTGGTGATGCCCTCGGCGGCATCCACTGAGATGGCAAAGTCAGTCTGGTGCGATTCGCGATTTTCGGCAGCCATTGGACTGATGCCTAGGCGACGCAATTGATGCCCCAGCATCGGCACGCAGATCAGGCCCCGCGCATGCAGTGCCATCTGGTTAACCGCTTGCGGTGTCACCTTTTCGGCAGCCATGATCAAGTCGCCCTCGTTCTCACGAGACTCGTCGTCAGTTACAATCACCATCTTACCCTCGGCGATATCGCGGATGGCGGATTCAATACTATCGAAGGCTTCTGAGTGCTTCTGTGCGGTCGTCATTGTCGGCAAGTTACGATGAATCGGATTGGAGTCCAGCACGTAGCGTTAAGAAAATGGAGATGGGAGGCCTGAGGTGGGAGGGTGGGAGAGCTGAGGTGGGAGACTTGAGGTGGGAGAGCTGAGGTGGGAGACTTGAGGTGGGAGAGCTGAGGTGGGAGACTTGAGGTGGGAGACTTGAGGTGGGAGACTTGAGATGGGAGAGTTGCGGTGGGAGACTTGAGATGGGAGACTTGAGATGGGAGAGCTGAGATGGGAGACTTGAGAATCGAGGTGAGGGATGAGTTTTTTACTCTTACTCCTACTCCTACTCTTACTCGTAATCCTCCTTAAATTTTTCCCCAAGGTGTGATTCAGAGCAGATTTGCATTCGCAGTCATCGCGATTTTACATTTCTTAAAAGGTAACGATGCCTCATTTAACCACAGGAACTCCAGAGCACACTGCGCTGCAGGCGCTGGCCGAACGTATGGGCGCGGCCGAATTTACAGCGCGCCTGCGAGCGGAGCGCCAAATGCGCGCGCGGCGCGGTGTGGGGGATAGTCGAGGCTGGTTTCGCTTTGAGCATTGCTGGGATTTTTATGGCGTGATTCGAAGCTGCTTAAAACTGACTGGTTTGTGGGCGCGGGCGCATCGCAATTACTTTAATATACAAGTCGTGCAAAATGAGGTGGTATTGGAGCGCCTGCCGGCCGCATTTGATGGCTTTACGATTTTGCAACTGACGGATCTGCATGCCGATCTACACCCAGATTTTTCAGCCGCGGTGCGGCGCGTGATTGCGCCTCTGCAGTACGATGTGATGGCCCTCACTGGCGACTTCCGCACCTGCACTTACAGTGATCACTCAGGCGCAACTGAGGCGACTATTGAGATGTTAAAAGCGGTCGAGGTGCCGCGCTACGCCATCCTCGGCAATCATGACTCATTGGCTAAAGTGCCCGTGTTGGAAGCGGCCGGTATACAGTTTCTGTTGAATGAGCATGCAGTGCTGCGGCGTGGCGACGCGGCGCTGTATTTGGTCGGCATCGACGACCCGAATTATTACAAGAGCCATAATTTCGAGCATGCGCTCGCTGGTGTGCCCGATGATGCCTGCAAGGTGTTGTTGTCGCACTCGCCAGAAACCTACCGTGCCGCGCAACAGTTCGGCTTCGATTTCCTGATGGCGGGGCACACGCATGGCGGGCAGATTTGCCTGCCCGGCGGCCGGGTGCTGGTGCACGATCGCAGTGCGCCGCGCCACGTCCTTTCGGGCGTGTGGCGCGAGGGCCCGTTGCAGGGCTACACCAGTCGCGGCACGGGCGCGTCCGGCTTGCCCGTGCGGCTCAATTGTATGCCGGAAGTGACGCTGCATGTGCTGCGCTGCGCTGGTCGGTAAGTTCGTGCAAGCTGTGCGGGCCTCGATCGTAAGATCGGGGAGTGTGGCGCTCTGCATCGGCTGAGGCCGCTTTGTGAGGGTGGCGGCGATTCCCGGTTAACGTGCAGCGGCAGACGAGCTTGGTGTTTTTTTAAGCTTGTGTGTATTTTTTTTAATTTTAACAACAATCCAACCTAATACTGTTCAGTCATTCTATTATTTATACAGGAAATATCTTATGTCCCTCTCATTGGTTAAATCAGTCCTCTTTGCTGCGGTGCTCACAGCTACCACGGCGCTCACGGCGCAGGTGCCTCAGATCATCAACTACCAGGGCCGCGTCGCGGTCGGCGATCCGGCGGTGAACTTCGATGGCTCCGGCGCGTTCAAGTTCGCGCTCGTCAATACCGACGGCACCACCAGCTACTGGAGTAACGACGGCACCGGCGGAAACACGGAGCCGGCCGCGGCGGTGACGCTCACGGTGACCAAGGGCCTCTACTCGGTGTTGCTCGGCGACAGCACTTTGACCAATATGACGGCGATCCCGCACTCGGTGTTTGCCAATAGCGACGTGCGCCTGCGGGTGTGGTTCGATGACGGCAGCACCGGCTCGCAATTACTGACGCCCGACCAGCAGATCGCGGCGGTGGGCTATGCGATGGTGGCGGGCGGGCTCGCACCTGGAGCTACCATCCCAGCGAGTCAGGTTGTATCGCCACCGCCCGGCATGGCGCTGATCCCGGCGGGGGTGTTCACGATGGGGAACAGCGTCGCGGCGGACACGGACATCACGAATGCCGCACCGGTCAGCACGACGGTCTCAGCGTTTTACATGGACGTGACCGAGGTGACGCTGAGCCAGTGGCAGGCGGTGTATTTTTGGGCCAAACTGGTCGGCGGCTATACGGATCTCGCCGCAGGCAGCGGCAAGGGGGCGGACCACCCGGTGCACACGGTGAGCTGGTATGATGTGGTCAAGTGGTGCAACGCGCGCTCGGAGCAGGCAGGGTTGACGCCGGTGTATTATACGGACGATGCGCAGACGACGGTGTATCGGACGGGAGCAGAGGACGTGACCAACGCGCAGGTGAACTGGAGTGCGAACGGGTACCGCCTGCCGACGGAGGCTGAGTGGGAGAAGGCGGCGCGCGGCGGCTTGAGCGGCCAGCGGTTTCCGTGGGGCAATACGATCTCACAGAATCTGGCCAACTACCGTGGACATACCGTCATCTATGCTTACGACGCGGGTCCGGACGACTTCAATGCGGTCGGCAGCGTGGGTGGCAACGCGCCGGCGACATCCGCGGTGGGCAGTTTTGCGGCGAATGGCTATGGTCTGTATGACATGGCCGGAAATATGTTAGAGTGGTGCTGGGATAGGTATGGGTCGCCGTATGCGGGGGGCACGGATCCACATGGTGCTACTTCGAGCTCCATCCGCGTGCTGCGCGGCGGCTTTTGGTTCGACTTCGCCAACCTCGCGCGTTGTGCCAACCGCAACGCCGGCAGCCCGGGCGGCGCCTACAGCCACTTCGGCTTCCGGGCTGTCCGGGCCCCAGGTCAGTGAGCTGCACGGCAGAGCGGAGCAGTCGTGGCGCAGCGAGGGACGAGCAGAGACTGACTGTGGAGCGGGGGCTTAATAAAATGAAAGTAACTGAAATGGAGTATGGCAGCCGCGCAGCGGCGAAATATTTTTGTGAGATTGGCCTCAGGTCGTAAGTCAAAATGCAACTGAAACTATTCACCATCCCGATCAAGAACGTCAGCGAGGCAGAAGCCGAGATGAACGGCTTTTTGCGCGCTCATCGGGTGCTCGCGGTGAAGAAGGAGAGCTGAACACCCAACGCAGGAATTGCCACATAGAATTATGAAATCAACCACCATGAATCCCATGAGTCTTCATCGTAACCTGGCGCGCAGTTGCTTCACTGTGCTGCTTCTGGTTCTTCTGCCGTGCACGGCTTTTTCGATGCAGATCTTTGTCAAAACATTGACTGGCAAGACCATCACTCTTGACGTGGAACCATCTGATACTATCGAGAACGTGAAGCAGAAGATTCAAGACAAGGAAGGCATTCCTCCTGATCAGCAGAGGCTGATTTTTGCCGGCAGCCAATTGGAGGATGGGAGGATACTTCACGATTATAATATTCAGAGGGAGTCCACCCTACACCTCGTTCTCCGGTTGCGTGGTGCTCAAGGTCGAACCAGCACAGACTACACCGTGCCCGCCGAGAGCCTCGACGCCGGCGGCAAGCGCACCACCAGTGCTAGCTACACCAACGATGGTAGCGCCGGTGGAATCACTGGAATTTCCACGGTCGCGGCCCCGGCGCAAGTTGCCAAGTCCGGCTACCTCGGCCAGCTCACCGAAGTGACCGCCCTGCAGCTCACCGCCACCCCGACCACGCTGGACGAATCCGCCACCCGCCAGCTCAGCGCCGTGCAGTTGCTCGATGATGACAGCCTCAACATGCTGCTAGCCACCGACGTGACCTGGAGCGTGCAGGATGGTCCGCTCAGCGGCATCGACGCCAGTGGACTCGCCACCGCATCCACTGTGTATGAAGACACCGCCGCCACCGCGCAGGGCGACTACGCCGGAGCCACTGGAATACTCGGCCTGACCGTGCTCGACAGCATCCCCGACAACTTCGGCACCTACGCCAGCGACGGCCTCGCCGACGACTGGCAGTTCGACAATTTCGGCTTAGACAACCCACTCGCCGCTCCCACACTCGACCCTGATGGCGACGGCCAAAACAACCACTTTGAATTCATTGCTGGGCTAGATCCCACCGACCCAAGTTCCCTGTTCACCGTTCAGATTGCAGGCGACAGCGAAGGCAGCCCGCAAGTGATCTTCGATCCCGTAGTCGCAGGCAGAACATATACTGTGAAATATAAAGACAGCCTCGATGCCGCGACTTGG
>Ga0209092_10002023_pt1 | contig 19039 bp, 18 predicted proteins | sample FraStrMetagenome_FD_187446 | JGI IMG/M metagenome (GOLD analysis project Ga0209092, IMG submission 187446) | Marine eukaryotic phytoplankton communities from Arctic Ocean - Fram Strait ARC3M Metagenome (SPAdes) (version 2) | ecosystem: Environmental > Aquatic > Marine > Oceanic | place: Fram...
GCAGCATCTTATGAATATCAGTGGGGCGACATCGGTCGTTCACGTAACTCCTCTCACATTGGCGCGCCAAACAAATCGACGAGTTCATTTTAATTAAATTATTTAAAATTAAAAAAAACTAAAATAGTGTAGATTAATCGCCAAGAGAGGCTATTATGTAGTATATTTTTTATTACCTATTTCCAGTTATCTCACCTATTTCTCAGTTACCTTAAAGACAGATTCAACTGTTGAACAACCCCTAATTGTTGAAATGGCGAAAAAGCTAGATTTCACGGTATCACGGCGGGAGGAGGCGGATTGGAGGCGTAACGGCTAGATTCGACAGTGTACATTTATCCAAACAAAATTTTTATCTAACTATAATTTATATGAAATCTTGGTTCACCCCAGCAAAAAGTTTAAACGCTATTAAAACCCAGGTGAATATTACACCTGAAAATAATTGGAATAAAGTCGGACAACCAAAATCAGGGTCGTATAACACTGTTAATATGTTTGTGAAAAATTTTAACCCAAATAATAAAATAAGTATAAGAACTTCCACCGACCCGATTTATATAATTGAGCCAAAAACAAACACTATATATAATGAATTCGGCGATCCAGTTACCACAAAAGAGAAAAAGGAGGCATTGCAAAATAAATCAAATTGGGAACAAGCCTCCGTCCATAAATTATCTCCCAAATTATTTTATTACGGGTATTTCAAACAACCCGGTTTTTTCGAAGGAACAAATGTAGATAAAATTTATTTGTGTGTTATATCAGAAGGGTTTTCCAGTGATTTAAGCAGTTATTATCGTAATCCCAAAAATATAGTTTATAAAGAACCACCACAAGGTTGGATAAAAAGAGTTTCGACGAGTTCCACATCAATTGAAACTAAAGAAAGAGATAGTGGGGAATTATATTGGTGGAATCCTCTAACCAAGAAAAAAAAATTTCTAGAAGAGAAACATAGGATATTATCCAAAACTGATATTAATATAGCCAATCAACTAGTAAATTTACTACAAAAAACAGCATCAGTCATGAATGTATTATGTTTTGATTTAAAACCACAAAATTGCGTGATAAACACAACCACTCACGAGGTAAAGTTAATCGATTGGGACGCGGATTGGTGTGTTTCATTTGATTTTTTAAAAATCAACCCTCGTAGTAAAAAAGATAAATCAATAGGAAAACTATCAGGATTGATTAGTACTGTTTTCATGGCGAACCAATTTTTGAAATGGAGCGGTTGGAATATTTTCGCAAAATATTTTAGCGAAAAATCATACAAAAAACTTTTGACTTCCAGTGATTCTTTCTACCGTCGTCCTTTAATACCATCGTTAAAAACATTATTTTGTAACAGAGTCTTCGTCAGTGGTTCCACGAAGAAGGGAAACAAATGGTGGAGTGGAAATCAGATAATGACTATGCATTATCAATTGGAAGCTGTAAAAGAAGCAGATCCAACTATAAACCGTGGGGGAAAAGAAAAATTCCAAAAAAAATGCAACAAAATTTTTGATGTATTGTGGGGAAAAACAAAAAATTTAACAGATACAATAAAATATGTTCCTTCGCCCACTCCAGGTGGTGGAGGAAAAAAAATACGCAAATACAAAACCAGAAAAAGGAAACGCAAAAGAGGTGGAGAACATTCAAAAATTTTTAAAACATTAATGAAAAAAAAAATAAATAAAAAAATAACTCAAAAAAAACAAGAAAAATATAAAAAAATAAAACGAAAAATACAAGAAGTTGAAAACATGACGCCAGCTCAGTTAATGCGAAGAAAAACCATAAGATTAGACCCGATGCAAGTCGAATCTAAAAAAAATATTCCATATATAAACGGGGGTAGAAAATACAAAACAAAAAAAAGGAAAAGGCGTAAAATAAAAAAATTGAAGTAATAAAATTAATATTAAATACAAACAATACACAAAAATGAGTATAGTAAATCCACAAAATTGGTTAAAATTAAATTGGCCAAACTGTAAAGCATTGGACCACGACTGGACCATGGAAAGATACGATTACCCACAAGAAGTTCGCGACTGGATAAAGGAAAACTGGGTAAAAGTAAGCGATAATAATGGCGGAACTTACCACGAGCCCCAATATCATAAAAACAAAGGTGGCTCGCAGCCGAACCAAAAATCCGACGAAAAATCCGACGAAAAATCCGACGAGTCAACAAAAAACTTTGAAAAAAACTGTGCGAAAACATATCAGAAAACAGTTTTCGGTAAAGGTATGGACAAGGCAAACAAGAAAGCATTAAACATCATGGCTACACAAGGGTCAGATGCAGCAATCGCACATATGTTTACTCACCCTGAAAATGGTAGAGCTCTTTCCTATGGTGAGATGCGCATGTTCTATGGTTAAGAAACAGCAACCACCTAAAATAAAGAACCAAAAAAAAACACCGACGCTAATATTATATAGTAATTTCATAAATACTCAAAAATTAATATATTTTGCGTGTTTTTTTCTTTTTCCTAACTTTTTGATTCTTTTTTGAATTCCATTAGATAAAGATATTTAATAAAATTGAACCATATTATTAAAATACTTATTACAAACATAATCAATATCAATCAACATGAATTTAACATTATGGAGAAAATATGTTACAAAAACATGGCACGGTGGATGGGCCGATCTCAACAATGAAGAAATCCTGTGGACTACTATAAAAAAACGTGTAAGAAAATACAGCGACGAAGAGAAGCGGCACTGCAATCACCCGGATGTAAGAAATCATTTAGGTTTTTGGACGAACGATACAACCTTGGTAATGGGATATGCATTATTATCAAAACCCGATATTATTCGACCCATTTGGAATTACAAGAGAGAACAGGACGTAAAAAAAGTTTTAAATCAACTAATAAAAATATACCCGAATTGTTTCTCGCATGAAGTTGTAAAAGAGAAAGTTTCAAATGCGTTTGTTGTAAAATCATTACCGCCTGAATTAGTAAGAAAAATCATAAACTATATTTGTTAATAAAATACTTCCCCTCTCTCTCTCTAAAAAATTAATATATTTTTTTCATGTTATATATTATAAACAATGGTTATTCATAAAAGACGAAGAACTCGACGAAGAACTCGACGAAGAACTCGACGAAGAACTCGACGAAGAAAAAGAGGTGGTGACGACGGTTTTTCTAGTGATATGGGTTTTCACAAAACTAATAAATCACCAGAAGGATATATTTTAGGAACAGAAAAAACTGGAAAGGGTCGGGCAATACATTTAACACCGCGTCAATATAGAAACCAAGAAATCTATAAATTAGCCAACAACGACGCCACATTAAGAGGACTAGATGCCGAAAAAGTAGGAAAAATATATGATGATCGGAAAGAAGCAGCAACGAGTAAAAGTCGAAATGCACGCGCTGCTCGTTTGGCTTTAATGAAAAAGAAAACACGAAAACAATCAGGCGGTAAACGAAAGCGCCGACGACGAACAAAAAAACGTCGTCGGTAAAGTGTATCTAATTTATCCCAATCTCTCTTACAATATAAATAAATTTGTTATTCATTATTGAATATATAATATTTTGGATTTATATAAGTTTTATTGAAGGTTGTTTTAATTTTGAACCAAAATTAGCTTTATCGTTTAAGTAAGAATAATCACGATTATCTCTGGATTTTAAATATATTTCCTTAGCAATAAGTGGAAGATTTATAGCAATACAAAAAAAACTGCTATCTGTCATGATTACTTTATTTGCATTTATAATTACATCCACATAGAATGGTAAAGGATGATTGATAAAGCTCTGGGCCAATATATAAAAAGAATCATTCTTATTGTACATATTGCTACAAGGATTGACAACCAGTGTGTGATTTTTATTAAATCCAAATTTTTTTTCCATCTCTCCTATTTTAAATACTTCCCCTGCGCTTGCGGAATTGTGTATAAAAATATACTTACTAACATTCTTTAGTTTATTAAATAATATTTTTGATTCTTGTGGAATATTAATATGAAAATACTCTCTATAATATTTCTCATTAATACCCATATCTTTATAAAAATTAAATGGTAAATCCGCATAAGGTTCTGGTTGTTTGGTTAAACAATGTGTACCTGCGAGGTATAAATCCGTATTTTCTGTAATTTGTTTAAATGAATTATAATTAAATCCCATTTGCGGGCTTATATGAATATCATTTACAACAGGATATAATTCAATTGTTTCGTCGTCACCATAAAATAATTCCATATTCCTCTTATTTTTTTCCTTGCAAACTACTATAACTTTATCATAACAAGTAGATAAATATCGGACTGCACCAATAGCAGTAATATTATCTCCAAGTCCTAGATGGGTCAAGACGAATGCTGTTTTTGGTTTATATCCCTTTTGTTCTTTAAGATTCGAATTACTGAGATTATTTATCTTTTTCTTCACGCGAAATCTATTATCATTTTCTTTTATAATTTGAATACAAAGCCTATTTTGTTCCTGTGGATTATTTGAAGCACGAAATTGGTCTTGCATATCCCATATACTTTCATTTATTATTAGTAGAATATTATAGTAGAATATATATTCTTTCTTATATTTTTCTAATTTTGAATTCAATAGCATAAATTCTTTTTCTACATCAGCTCTTCTAGCGTCTGTTATTTTTTTCATCTTAATCTCAAGAATCGTTAGTTTATCAAGTGCCTCACCCATAGATACTGGTAATTCAATAGAAGGGTTATATTTCATAATATAGTGTTTATTTTTGATATTCGCGATTTGAAAATTATGTTTCAAATACAAATTAAATGCCCTGTAATTATCTATATCCACTGATAATTGTATATTTTTAATATTATTTGTCTGTACATAGTCTAGTAAATAAGAAAATATTTTTTTTCCGTAACCATTGCCTTGAAATTCATCCAATACATATAATCCTACCCAATTAGTTTCACCATCGTGGTCAATATGACCATATGCTATTGGGTTATCGTTAATGAGTCCGATTATTGTTAACTTATGGTTTTTGATCACTTCTATATTACGTGTAGTATAATATCTAAAAAACTTTGAGGCAGTAATTAGGGATATAATTTTTTTTAAATATTGTATATTTTGATTATTTATTTTAATAATATTCATTATATAATAAATAATAAATACTATTTAAATTAAATGGACAAACAAAAGATTTTCTTCATGACCTTCGCCAATAAAGATTATATGAAAACTGATAGAATATCAAAACAAGCCGAAGAAATGGGTATATTTGATAAAATCATACAACTCAGTGATGATGATATTGTCAAATATATAGAAAAGCACTCTAATTTTATTAGAACGCATAGGCCTGGCTTTGGACTCTGGATATGGAAACCCAAGGTAATATATGATACCTTAAATAAAATGAAGGAGGGTGATATCTTGGTCTATTGTGATGCCGGAATGTATGTTAACAAAAAAGGAAAAGATAGATTCCATTTTTATATTAACCAACTTGAAAAGCATGATATGGTAGTATTTTCAGCAAGTGGGAAATATAAAGCACAACAATTTGTTAAAAATGATGCAATAATTAGTTATTATCCCGCATTCAATAATGAATGGACAACCATGTGTTATGCAGGTATTATGATTGTCAAGAAAACCAAAAATACATTAAATTTAATTAATGATTGGTTAGGATTATGTGAAAATTATCATTTTATTGATAAAAATCCTTCAAGAAAATATAGAGATTTTTCTTACTATTTGGGAAATGACTGTGATAATGGATTATTTAATCTATGTTTGGCAAAATATAAGATACATTTTTCAGTAACACCTGATGAAATAAATTTATATGCTTCAGACGGGAGGCAAATCGCCCATACAAATATAGATAAAAAAAAAGCGGATTGGTCTTCATTAGATGATATACCTTTTCAGGTAAGAAGGATGACACCTAAGTTTGGATATTAAATATTCCTCATAATCATATTAATATAATATTCTTCATTTATTTGTTTAAAATATTGTATATCAAATGTTAAACGTACATAATTGCTATCTGGCCAGGAACCAGAAGGTATATTGGGAAAAAACATTGATTTTGAAATTATATCGTCATACAATGTAACACCATTGATATTTAATAATTCTAATATTTGATTAACCTGATCTATAAAAATATAAGCAGTTGGATGACAATGTGTAAAAAATAATCTTGTTTTTTTATAATTATCTTTAATGAATTCTACTGAACTAATTATATGATGATTTTTATCATTTTTAAATCTCTCTTTCCATTTGCTTTCACGAGATAACGTATATTCAATATTTTCTTCAAATCTTTCCTTCAAATAAAAATTTATTTTATAATTATTATATAGTGTAGTAATTTCAGCCCTAGATTTACATTTTAATGGTGCAAATATTCTATCATAATCAGATTTTATAGGAGTTGTAAGAGGCCAAAAACAATCCATATAAATACCTTGCATACCTATTTTAATACAATTTTTATTTAAATAAGAAAATATATTAGTATCCTGAATTTCAGGATCAGTTGAATATTTTAAAAATTTTTTATCTAAAAATTGATAAATAAATAAATCACATTTTTTTAATATTTCAATTGGTAATTTATGCTCTTTTTCAATTAAATAATCAGGAGGTGTATTATTAAATCCACCTAATTCATGAACTTCGTATTTATAAAAAATACAATCTATTTTTTGATTTAAAAAATATCTTATTCCCTCTCCACGGCAATCTGTCCAGAGCACTACGTTTAACTTTGTCATTATAACAATTGATAAATATATATATTTAAATGAAAAAATACATATATTCATTTTATTGAGTTTTTAGTTGGTCTGTTTGTTCTAGATTGTTCTAGTTTAAATTCCCCCACTATAATATCATTTCTGTCGTCCAGTAGGTAGATATTGGGCGTCATAATGTTCGATCCCTATACCCTTTCATATTGTTTCACCAGTTGATTTTTATGTCTTCGCTCCACTTTGCATGTGTGGCAATTTAATCAGACATTTTACAATAACGCCTGATGAAATAAATTTATATGCTTCAGACGGGAGACAAATCGTCCATACAATCAATCAAATCGAAAAAAGCGGATTGGTCTTCATTAGATGATATACCTTTTCAGGTAAGAAGGATGACACCTAAGTTTGGATATTAAATATTATTAATAAGTGATTTAAGTCCGACAGGAAAATCAATTGTGATTTTCCATCCGATTTTTTTTAATTTATCATTCGAAATATAATATCTCTTATCATTAAATGGTCTATCTTCAATATACGTAATCCATTTATCGTATTCTTCTGTGTCATGTATTAAATTAATAAGAATTTTAGCAAGATTCAATATACTATATTCCATTCCTTCGTCACATCCAATATTATAAATCTCTCCTATTTTTCCATGATTCAATATACATTCAAACGCGGTGACTGTATCATAAATATGTAAAAAAGCTCTAACACAGCTCCCATTACCTTGAATAGTTAAAGGTTTATTTTGCCGTAATTGTTGAATAAAGCATGGAATTACTTTTTCGACATACTGATTTGGACCATATACATTATTACCTCTTGTTATTACTATTGGCATATTAAAAGAGTGTGCATATGATTGGGCTATTAACTCTGCACCTGCTTTTGTAGCAGCATAAGGATTTGTAGGACATAAAATGGACTGTTCGGTTTTAGATTTTTCTTCAATCTCAATTAAAGACTCTCCATAAACTTCATCTGTTGAAACATGTATAAATTTTTTTATTTTTCCATATAATCGACAACACTCTAAAAGTGTATGTGTTCCAACAATATTATCTTGTGTAAAACTAAGTGATTTCGTAAACGATGTCTGAACGTGTGATTGTGCTGCGAAATGAATTATATGAGTTGGTTTTAGAGAATTAATAATATATGATACCATATCAAAAGAACATAGATTACCCTTTATAAATGTATATCTCTTTGAATTCCGCACTTGTTCTTTTATATTTTTTTCATTTGCACAATAATACATCGCATCAAAATTAATAATATTTATTTTGTCATATTTGTCCATAATGAAATTAATAAAATTAGAACCGATAAATCCTGAACCACCAGTTACTAACAATATTGTACTTTTGTTATTTAAAAAATCAGTATATGAATTTTCCATATAAATAATATTTCATTATATTTTTATATTACTATCGTTTAATCTTATAAAAATATATTATATGAAAACTGAGAGAATTGCTAAGCAGGCCGAAGAAATGGGTGTATTTGATACAAATATAAATCAAAAAGAAGCCGATTGGTCCTCTTTGGATCATATACCTTTTCAGGTAAGAAGAATGACACCTAAGTTTGGTTATTAATATCGTCTAAAATCTTAATATATTTTTTATATAAATAAGCAGCATCTAAATTAGTGATACAATAATGTTGACCTTTTTTTCTTATTTTATTAATATATTCTCTATTTTGAATATCTAAAATAAAATTTACTTTTTGTATAATACTTTCCCCTTTTTGCAGAACTATGTAATGGATATCTTGTTTAAGACCTAATAAGTCATAAATTTTAATTCCTTTATAGGAAGCTAATAACAGCGTTCCAGAACCTAGAATTTCAAATATTTTATGTAAAATACCAGAATTATGATATATATCATGAGCAGCGTAAAAAGAGCATATATATTTATTCAGTCGTTGCATAAAATCAGTATCATTTTGTAATTCATTTTTGTTATATAATAAATATTCATATTTATTAGGATATTGTGACATAAATTTATCAAATATGTATCTTTCTGTATAGCAACCATTTCTTTTATCTCCACTCAAACTTATTTTATTAATAGGATTAGAATTAAACGTCGTAGCCGAATAACAGTAATTTATACCGGAAAAATATAGATTTTTATTTGTTAAATATGTATATTCTGTCTTGCAAAAAATTTTCATATCTTCTAAATTTTCAAGAGTTAATATTAAATGAATATTTTGAGAACTAAAAACCGTTTTTAAATAACTAGAATGAATTGTTCCAAAAACCGGATCTACGCTATTAAATACAAATTTTAATTTGATATCATTTTTGCCTTTTACCCTGTACAATTCATCAATAAAAACTGCGATATTACGCATATCAGTATAAAACGGTATATAAGGATTACCTCCATATTTATAATAAATATAAAATGGAAAAACTAACAGATAGTTTTTATGAATATGTTTGATGATAAAATCTTTAATATTTTCATTTGACATATTAATAAATTTAATTTTATCATTTTTATTAAGAATTTTTATAAAATCTTTTATCTTAATATGTTCTAACGGACTATATTTCGCCCAATTAATAAATAAATATTTTTCCATATATTTATTAATCACAGAAACTTTTTAATTCATTATTATTTTCCATCTAATTTTTTTATTTTTATATTGCTAATATAATATCTTTATCATTTAATAGAAATATAATTTAAAATATTAATAGTATTAAATATAATGGATGTGCCTTTTTTAGATTTACAGAAAAGTTATAAAGATTTAAAACCCGAAATTGATAGAGGGATTCAGAGAATATTGGATAAAGGTAATTTTATTCTTGGGGAAGAATTAAAATGCTTTGAAAAAAATTTTGCAGAATATATTGGTGTGGATTATTTTACAGGTGTTGGAAATGGATCAGATGCTCTTGATATTGCATTGCAGGCATTAAATCTTAATAAAGATGATGAAGTTATTACTCAAGCTAATACATATATTGCTACTTGTTTGGCCCCTATTCATAATCAATGTAAATTAGTCTTATGTGATTGTAACAAAGAAACTCATCAGATAAGTATTGATGACTTAGAAGATAAAATAACCACGAAAACCAAAGTATTAATTATAGTGCATCTTTATGGATTAGTTAGTGATATGGATAAAATATGTGAATTATGTACTAAATATAATATAATACTGATTGAAGATGTTGCGCAGGCACATGGCGCTAGTTGGAAAGGGAAGAGACTTGGATCATTTGGTAAAATGGCTTGTTTTAGTTTTTATCCTGGTAAAAATTTAGGAGCATTTGGTGATGGGGGAGGTATTGCAACAAATAATAAAGTATTACATGATAAAATTAGATTACTTAGAAATTATGGTTCGGTTGTAAAATATCATTACGACATAGTAGGCAGAAATAGTAGACTAGATACAATTCAAGCGGCAATCTTAGACGTAAAACTTAAATATTTGAATGCTAACAATGAAAAACGACGAAAAGGCGCAAATCTATATAAACAATTATTATGCGATGTTGATAAAATAGTTTTTCCAGAAATTTTGGAGGACAGCGTTCCGGTGTATCATTTATTGGTAATAAAGACAAAATATCGCGACGATTTACAAAAATTTTTAAAGACAAAGGGAATTCAAATATTTATACATTATCCTATTACGTGTGGACAAGCCAAATGCTTTCAGTATCTTAAACCTAATGTTTGTCCAAATGCTATTGAACTATCACAACAAATATTATCTCTTCCCTTGTATCCCGAATTATCCGAAGAATCGATAAAATATGTATGTGATAACATCAAAGATTTTTTCACAAGTTTGAATCAAAGGATTCTAAAATTTGATACCATTAAAACGCAATCAAAAAATGGCGTTCTTCATTGTTTGAACCAATTTAATTTTAATGCAAAGCGTATCTTTTATATTGATAATTTTGATACTGAACCAAATAATAATCGGGGTAACCATGCTAATATAGACTGTAATGAATTTGTATTTATTTGTAAAGGCTCGGCCAAATTTTCACTTACAAATCAGCAAAATGAGACAATAACATATTTTTTAGGAAAAAATGAAGGAATATTAATAAATAAATTAACATGGGTAGAATTCAATTCTGATGTATCTGAAACAATACTTTTAGTATTATGTGATACAGTTTATCAAGAAGATGGGAATATAAATAATTTTAATGATTTTTTAAAATATGAATCTGACTAAAGGGTGAATAAAAATCTACTATTGCTTTTGCCCCCTAGCGAATTCTGTTTGTAATTTGCTAACCCCGAATTTAATTCTTCTCCAGCGTTTTCAGTACATATCCCCAAATCAATATATGATATATTTTCTTTTTTTGCATCATTAATTATGTTATGCATAATATACACAATAGACTGATTGGGTCCTTTAATATCATTATTTTGTGAAATATAACAAATATACCAACATTTTAGTGTGGCTTTAATAACATATACTCCTCCCATAATTATATCCTTATTGTTTTTGACTATATACAATGCTTGATTGTATTTCAATATATTTTTCAGCGATAAAAATTCCTTTAAATTGTGACATGAATGACTGTGATGTTTAATACTAAGATTTTTATTTAATATATTATGAAAACTTGTATAATCGTCAGTACTAGTTGTTTTACTACATACATATGTTTTATTTTTCAACATTTTTTTTAACAATCGTTTATTATCTTTATTTCTTATATTTGTAATAAAATCACTATTAACATCAATATAAAAAGACAATTCTGGTTTCATTCTAAGTCTTTGGCTTAGTAAGTAATACACATCAAATATACTGTCTTCAAAATATATATTATTGGCCAATCTAAATTCTATTTTATTATCATAATATATGAAAATATGGTTAATAATGATTTCTAATTTACAAATATTTAAATATTTTCTTGATATAACAGGACCGCCATAAGTTGATCCTGTGTAACTAAAATAGTTATCTTTTTTTTTACAACATGGCAAAACACAGATTAGTATTGATTTGTTATAAAGTAATATTGATGCATCTTGAAATCTACCTTCTGGATGATAGTTTATGAATTCGCGTGTATGATAAAGTGTACCAAAAGCATTATTTTTAACAAAATCATCCCATAGCGATTTATCTTTTGCTTGATACTTCCTAATATCAATTTTCATTATTATAATATAAATAAATAACTAATATTTAAGTATACACAATGAATGACGTTTTTATCATAAATTATAGCAGAACACCAATCGGGAGCTTTTGTTCCTCAATGGCGGGGTTGTCAGCCGCAGACCTTGGAGATCAAGTATTAAATGAAATAAATAAAACATTTGATATAAAATTAATAGAAAAAGGATATATTGGTCAAGTATTGTCTGCGGGCTGTGGTCAAAATGTAGGCAGAGAAATATTATATAAAAATGGATGCGATATTCCTGTTACAACAATTAATAACGTTTGTGGTTCAGGAATGCAATCAATTATAGAGGGAACTAAATCTATTAAGCTAGGAGATTTTGATTGTATTATTGTTGGTGGGACCGAATCCATGTCAAATGTTCCTTTTTTACAAAAAAATGTTAGAAAAGGTAATAAATATGGTAACATACAATTGATTGATGGTATGATGTGCGATGGTTTAACTGATTCTTTTTCGCAAAAACATATGGGTGAAATTGCAGAATTATTGTGCGAGAAGAACGATATTACAAAAGAAGATCAAAATGAATATTCTAAAAAATCTTATATAAAAGCCAGGGAAGCGTATAAGAATGAAAAATTCAAAAATGAAATTATGAAAATTACGCTTAAAAGTAGAAATGCAAGTGTTGTAATTGATGAAGATGAAGAGGTTAATAAAAATCCTGATTTAAATAAAATAGATACATTAAGAAGTGCCTTCAAAAAAGATGGAACAATAACGGCTGGTAATGCAAGTAAATTAAGTGATGGTGCTTGTTTTTTAGTTCTGGCAAGCCAAAAATTTATAGAAAAACATGAGATCGTTCCATTAGCCAAAATTTTGGCCTATGACGAATTATCGGGTCCACCAGAAACCTTCCCGTTATTACCAGTTGAAGGAATTAATAAGGTCTGTTCCAAATTAGATATTACTACTGACGATATAGATTGTTTTGAAATAAATGAAGCGTTTTCAATGATTCCTATTATGTGTCATAAAAAATTAAATATTCCATATGATAAAATTAATTTATATGGGGGTGCGATTTCGATGGGTCATCCTTTGGGGTGTTCCGGTGCGAGAATAGTTTCAACTCTTCTCACTATTTTAAACAATGAGGATAAGAAGCTGGGCTGTGCTTCAATATGCAATGGTGGTGGGGGAGCTACTTCAATGGTTATCAAAATAATATAAAGATAATTTTACCTAATATATGACTGATAAAATTGTTAAGCAAGATTTTGTTAGTGATAAACAACTAAATGAAAGAAAATTCTTAGAAACTTCCCTAGATTCTAAAAACATACCCACGAATCATAAAATAAATAATTTAGGTTTATACATAAAAACAGGTTCCCTTGTACATATTTTGTTTATGAATGAAGCATATAATTTAATTAAAAATATTCCTGGAATTATTATGGAGTTTGGCGTATGGTATGGGGCAAATCTTATTTTATTTGAAAATTTAAGAGCTATTTATGAACCATTTAATAAATTAAGAAAAATAGTTGGTTTTGATACATTTACCGGATATCCAGCAGAATCACGTTCGTCTGAAGATTTAAGTGCAGAAAAAGCTGGTTATTTGGATGAAGATATTTATGCATTAGATAAAGATTATACCAAATTTTTAAAAGATACTATTGAATTTCATGAAAATAATAATGTATTAAATCATATCAAAAAAAATGAAATAGTTAAAGGAAATGTAGAAGATACACTCCCTATATATTTGAAAGATAACCCTTCGACAGTTATTGCCTTTGTATATTTGGATTTAGCTTTATTTAAATCAACAAAATTTGTCATTGAAAATATATTACCTTATTTAATAAAAGGAAGTGTTATTATGTTTGATGAATTCAATCATCCCTCTATACATGGTGATACATTAAGTTTTAGAGAGTGCATTTTGGGGCGCGGATTAGATTATAAGATTACAATTTCGAAATACATGAACTCAAAAACATTTTTGATTATACAATAAATTATAGTAATATTATACTCCAAATATACAAAAGTATAATATTATTTTATATTATCAATAAATCCGGACAACGCTTGTGCATTTTTACTGTTTAAAAATAAATAGTTGTCAAAAAATATATTATAATTCTTGTGCTCGTTACATACAAGGTTGTTATACAATATATTATCAGTTATCATATAACCCTTATTATTATATAATGAAGCTAAAAAAGGAAAACCACTTGCGTTCCATACTAAAATAGTACTTGAAACCATTAAATTAAAAATATAACCAACATTATCGTGGTTTAATAAAAAACAGGCTCTATCATCTGGAAATATTTTGTTGCAATCAGCACGAATTTTATCCATTTGCTCTTGTGATCCGGCCGAAATTATGTATATTTTATATTTTATCAGATAATCTCTGGCACATAAATAATGTAAAATCGTTAAAACAAAATGGTCAGATGTTTTATCCCCATTTCTGACGTAAAATACTGCGGTTTTTTCTTGTTCCACTATATAATCCTTTTTTTGATAAAAAAGGGATTGGAATTTTTGAATTATTTTTTTAGTAGTTCCTATTGGAACTACGTTTTCTATTTCTTCTATATATAAATCAATAATACTAAAGCGCGCCCATTCCTGAAATAACAATATTTTATTATTATTATTGGAAAAAGAACGGGGATCTAATTTTTTTAACCATGTATTTAGATTACAGAAGTTGGCGGGGGCGTGACCCTGTGCATTGTAAATTTTAAGACTCCAGATATTTTCATATTGATTCAAATCACTTTGATTTTTTAGCAAATCCAGATTTAAAAATCTGTTCCAAAAATAATCATCTTCTACAGAAACACCCATATTTCGTTTAGTATTCTGTGTCCTCAAGGGAACATGTATAAATTTAAAAGAAAAAAGATCTGATAATATAAATGCTGATAAATAATCAGTGAATACGTGAGCACTTCCACCCACCTGAAGCTTCATTCCATCCGTCATCCGAAAAAAGTATTTTGAATCATATGTAATATCAATATTCTTATCAAGTAATGCTAATTTTGTATTCATATACTTAAATTTCATACTTTTCAGTTCTTTTTGCAAATGTTCACTTGATATTTCTAAATTTATAAAACTTTGAGGTATTTGGTCTTGGTTTGTAATATTATTATATACAAAATATGGTAAATGAACAATTTTCTTATATTTACATAAAAGACGAAATGTATGACAATTCATACTATTAGCCATAATATAACTATTGTTTTCCATAAATAAAGCGTTAAACAAACCGGACCCACCGCAACCAATTATTAATTGTGCATAACTGCAATATAAAATTTGTAGTTTAAATGATAAATTTTCAAAAGTAATTCTTTTTATATTAAGCCCCAAATGTTTTTGTAAAATATCAAATATATTTGATGCATTTGTATTATTTCTAGGGTGCAATACCAATTCACTATTTCTTTGTATAAATAATATTTTTGATTTTAAAGTATCATCAGTATCTATTTCGTTTTGAATTTGTTTAATAAATGTTTTTAAATTTTTTAGTCTTTCATCTATCATGACTTGATCCATTTCGCAAAATCTTAAAAATTCATAACTTTTTCCTACATCTAAATTTTTATTATTATAATTACAATTAATTTTAATATTTGGATATATTTCATTTAAATTTTGCATCATTTTATGACTGTTTTTAATATTACCTTCTTTACAACATAATGGATTTATTTCATAATCTCCTGTCAAACAAGATTTTAAATTTAATATAACATTTGTAGTATTATATGGGATAATATTAATTAGATTAATAAAAAAGTCGGTTAGAAAATGTCCATAACAAGCAATACCATGACCATTAATACTTTCACCAGCGTGGCCATTTTGGTTATTATTCCATTTTCTATGTTTATGATTTATTACAATATTATACTCCATTATTATATTAAATACTTATATAATACTTAAATATACGCACACTTAGATATATATATATATATGTCAAAAAAAATAATTATATTTGGATCTGGTAATGTCGCAGAAGTAGCATACTATTATTTACTAAATGATTCAAACCATGAGATTATTGCCTTTTCGTGTGAAAAAGAATATATTACCAATAAAGATAAATTTAATCTACCTGTTGTACCATTTGAAGATATTGAAAAAATATATCCACCTTCTGAATTTTATCTGTTTGCGCCTTGTTCTGGAAATCATTTGAATAGGTATCGTGAAAGAATTTATAATGAAGGCAAAAAAAAGGGGTACAATTTTATTTCATACATTAGTAGCAATGCAAATGTATTTACGAAAGACATAGGGGAAAATTGTTTTATTTTAGAAGATAATACAATACAACCCTATACAAAAATAGGTGATAATTGTGTATTATGGAGCGGTAATCATATAGGACACCATTCAGTTATCGAAGACCATGTCTTCTTATCTTCGCATGTTGTGATTTGCGGAGAATGTTTAATTAAGAAATATTGTTGGTTAGGTGTGAATTCTTCAATTAGAAATAATTTAATACTAGAAGAAGGGACTGTAGTTGGAATGGATGCAAGTGTTGTTAAAAATACAGAAGGTAATGCTATATATCTAGGTATTCCAGCAAAGTTATATAAAAAATGCGATGAATCGATTGTTTTATAAATTATTTGTTTTTTATTAAATAAGAAATATTTTTACATTTTGAATTATCTATAGTATTGTTTAAAAAGCTACAAACAAGTTCTGTGTTGTCTAAACTTAACACATTATTTAATTGTATATATGTATCATGTAATATATTAAAACTAGGAAAATAGCATGCTAAAAATACATTTAGCATAAAGTTTGATGTATTAGATTCATACCATTCGGTTGCAGGAAGTGTAAAATCACCGCCATCGCCATGCTCTGGCCAAGCGTTTAGTATTAATTTTCTAGCATTGTTAATCATATTATATAACCAAAAAGATCCCCCAAACCCAATTATAATTTTAGCGGTCATTGTAACATTTATTTGAGATATAATATCATCGGCTTTGGGGGACCATTCAATAAATAATAAATTATTTTTATTACAATAATCTATACAAATTTTTTTTATGTTTAAATATTGTTGCATCGAAATACCTCGAGAATGAATGTTTATTATTCTTTTTTCTAATATTAAAGATTGGGCCGGCAAAACTTGTAGCATAGATGTATTGTTAGATATCAAAATTTTTCTAATGGTATCCGAGAAATAGTCACCTTTCATATTTTTTACATGTCTACTGCATGATGCAAAATCATCAAATATATTAGTACTATATTTAACTACATGTAATTTTTTTATAATCCATCCATTTATATGTGCTGCTGCATGAGGCACATCTCCCATCAATGTATTCGTTATATAATTGTTTGTTTCTTTGTTATATATAAGTTTATTAATATTTTTTATCTCATTTGATATAATAATAATATCATTTTTGATACCGCATTGTATCATAAAATTTACAATTTGTATTAAATTTACTTTATTCACAGGTTGATTTGCCGAAACCACGCTGGTTGGATTACAGCCAATGATTTCTAATACTATAACCGTTTTGGGATTATTTATTAATAAATTAAAATATGCATTAAAATGAGGATAAAAATCAAACCAAATATGATGATTGTGGACATGGAACGATGCCATAGTGTAAAAAAAAACGGCTTCATTAATCAAAAGCATATTAATACCATTAGATGTGTATTGTTTTGCGGAACTAAGGAAATTAGATAGAGTTTTATAATTTGGTTGATGTGTATCATAATTTTTTAAAAAATGAGTATTATCATAGTTTTTAAAATTTAAATGAACGTTCTCAAAAATTTCTATAATACTATTATCTCTATTAACAACACATCTATTATGAAAATTCACAGCTGTTTCACTATTTAATATTTTTACATTGGTATTTAAAAGATTACTCATAATATATATATTATTTAAAAAAAAAAATAAGGGGTTTTTTAATCTTTCCGAAATCATCGCCATTACATATTAAATAATCAATTCCATTATGTGTTAAAACAGACGGGTAGCTATACCATGCATTATCAAAATTTCTTTCAATATCCAATAATTTTGTGTTCGTAAAATTTACCATATCTTTTGATTCAGATTGGTATATTTCATATTTGTATTCTTTTTTCGTTTCTATATAATGTCGTATCGTAAAAAGTATTTTATATTTTTTATCTCTCTCTTCATAAATAATATTGTGTAAAACATGACTTTGGTTAATATTATATTTAACAATCGTATCAAATACAGGGTTTATTTTTTTATTATCTTTAAAAAATTGGAATTGATATTTACCCCAGTAAAAATTGTCAATAGGTATTATCAATGAAGTTAGTGTCCAACCATCAATAGTCTTAAATATATAACTGTTTTTATATTTATCATCAAATTTTTTAATTATTTGAAAATCTTCAAAGTTTTGTGTTTTTAAAAGATAATATTCATGCGTATATGTTTTATTATTATGATTTGTTTTAAATTCTATTAGAAGATTACACCAATCATCCATTTGATAAACGTCTCTACACCAGTAACTTATATATAAATTTTCGAAACTCCCTTTCACAATATTATTGAAATTAAATATTTTTCTACTATCTATATTGATTTTTAAATCATTGTCTAATTCAAATATTCGAGGGTTATATTTTTTTATAACACCTTCCTCCATAAAAAGCTCACCGCCTATTATATATATATATTTTTTGTATCTAAAAACTTTTGGGAACCGCAGTCCATTAATTTCTATATTTTTATAAAATTCATACATTATATATTTAAATATGTTATATTTAAATAATTATAAAGACAATTAACAATATATTCCTGTTGCTCTTCTTTTAAACCAGGATAACTTGGCAACATAATTCCACTATTTGCTATTTCTGGATAATCTACTTTTATATCTTTTAAATGATCATGTTTTCTTATGTCGTAAAAAAACGGTCTTATTTGAACCATTTTTTCATTCATATAATTCTCAAGAGATTTGAAATCTAACCCATGAATAACAATACAA
>Ga0209092_10002024_pt1 | contig 19028 bp, 20 predicted proteins | sample FraStrMetagenome_FD_187446 | JGI IMG/M metagenome (GOLD analysis project Ga0209092, IMG submission 187446) | Marine eukaryotic phytoplankton communities from Arctic Ocean - Fram Strait ARC3M Metagenome (SPAdes) (version 2) | ecosystem: Environmental > Aquatic > Marine > Oceanic | place: Fram...
TTACTCAAATCACTACCTGTTAAGTCTAGATACTCTATCTTCCTACCAAAAGAATATATGTCTTTATCAGTATATTTTGCTTTACCTTTTGTCAAACCAATAGTTTGTATAGTACATTCTGCTCCTATACCTATTTCAGATAAAAGTACTTCAAATTCTGAATATCCATATATTTTATCATCGTGTAATATTCTTAAATATGGATTCTTTAGTTCTTCTATAATTATATCTTTTATTGTAGTATGTTCATTAATATCTACCGCTATTATATCTCCTTCTTCCTTTCTCACGTATATTTGCGCCATGTTGTAGCTTTAGACACGTTGGTTACTATAACAAAAAAATATTCATTTTTTTTATATCTTCTGTCATAATCTATTCAATTTTAATCCCGTAGATGATGAGATTTGATTTCTATTCCCCAGTGTAAGAGAGTTTGTGCTATCTTCGGAGACACGTCTCCTACGTCTTTAGCCGTTTTACCTTTCTTTTTTAACATATTTATAAGTCTATTGCCAAATCTTGCTCTTACGCCTTGCCATCTTTTTATTTGTCTTTCGTCGTCTTCTGTACGTATTCCTTTGTAAAAGTTACAATAAAAATTGTACCAGCCATAAGGCGCAGATTCGTGTATCCATCCACTCTTACACCAAGCTTCATATGTCTGTCCTACTTTAACTCCATATTTATTTATATCTTTATCGTAATCTTCCCATTCTCTTGTTAAATGATCTTCAGGAATTCCTTTCCACCAAGATTTAGGATATTTTTTATGTTGATTCTTTAAAACTTTCTTATCGCCTACACAACTTTTTATAGAACGCCAATAGGTCCCACCGAATGCACCTTCTTCCATTATTTCAGCAGGTGTTACATTTGGTCTAAAGTCAGGATAATCACTAAATATTATGTCTCCGTTTTTTTGTCGTTTCTTAGACATTATATATATAATGATTATCAACGAAAATGAATTTGTTAGATTTAAATTCGAAAATGGATTATTAGAGGTTAAAGTGAAAAAAAGATAATGCTGATGATAAAATAAAAATTATAGTAAATCTATTTCCTCCTTCTTGATACTTAATTATTTTTTTTATTATTCGTAAAAAATAATTATGTTTAACATATCATATATATTAAATGGCTAAAGATTACATAGCTTACCCAAATTCTTATGATAACTTTCCAGCAAATGACGTTAAAAAGTGGTGTGGAATATCTCAAGATATTAATACGGAAGTAATTAAATTAGATGGATTTGGTGGTAATTCAGATGATGAAGATAAAGCGTGTTATGAATTATTACGTAATTATAATACAAGACCAGAATGGAATGATAAACGAACTCCACAATATTCTACAAAAACTAACAAACCAGTATCAACCGATTGTCGTTTAATATCTGATCAATTACCTCCAGGTTGTTCTTGGCCTTATAGTTACAATACACCTCTATATACATTACCTAAGAGTGGTAGATGGCCATACTCAAATAATAAATTGAATCAGACTTTTAATACTTTTAGAATATCTGGTTTATCTGAAAATCAATGTAAAGAAATAGTAGCTTCAGGAAAACGTCCAGTATTTCGTATTAGGAATCAACAAAATAATTATTTGAGTTATGTAAAACAGGGTGATAAACTGTTTGTAAAAGGTAAAAAACTCGTTAATAATGATACTTCATTTTATTGGTGGTTTGAAAATTACAAGGTGGAGGAAGTTGATGGAAAAACTAATATATATTGTACTATATGGAACTATGATGAAAATAAAGTATTAAAGGTAGGAGGAGAAGGATATTTAAATAAGGATCCAGCTTATCAACAAATGATATTAATACCTTATACGGAGAACACTAAAGATAATACTTGGGTATTTGTACCGAATTCAGAGGGTACTACAACTGGATTGATTAAAACACTATATAGGGTAGATAAAGATAATAAACCGGACTTTACATTAACTATAACAAATGATTCTGACAATCACGTTGTTACAGCGCCCATTGCTACTAACATTTATTGTGGACAGAAAGACTCTACTTGTATGCTTACTATAGAAGCAACGACAGTTCCCATAAAGACAGGAAATAATATCGATATTTCGTCTGGTTTATACGAATATTGGGATAAGGGCGATGGATATAAAGAATGTATGTTATTTCCAGGAACTGATGGTAAAACTATAATACCAAAAGAACCTATTGTGACTAGTGATCCAGTAACTGTACAAAATTATATAACTACACCTGATAATGTTATTAATCCAGTGACTGGTAGATTTGACTTGCTTCAAACTCTAGAAAAACATTATGTAGATGATAAAGCAAACAATGAATTAGATTATGTAGTATTAAATAGAAGAATTAGTCCAAGTGATATGGGAAAACAAGTAACTTTTAGTAATGTCGAAAGCGAAAATAATTGCTATGATATAATGAAAAATGAACAAAGTTCTGATTTTTGGCCAATGGAAGGCGATACAACAAATATTCCTATATTAGCAGAATATGATACATCTAATAAAACATGTAAATTATTTAACATAAAACAAGATGCCCAAAACTCTACTGGAGCATATATTTTTGGTTATAAAGTTGATTATGGTATATTAGGATCTCAGGCTACACCAGCAGGAACGGCATCAGAAGTAGATACTTGTTTAGAAAGAAGTATGGGTATAGGTAAAAATTATCCTTTGGTATCAAAAACAGTATCAGAATGTAATTTTCATGATTATGATAGCCCATCAAATGATAAATTAAATATTAAGACTATTGTAGATATGCAAAAAATATTTGAAAAATATAAAAATTGTGCTTTAAGAGATACTGATAAAGTAGCTCAGAATGACTGTACTCATTGGGGTGCTTTGAATTTTGATAAAAGTCATTCGATAGATGAAGTAATGGATGCATGGTGTGTATCACAAGCGACTGTTGGTGGTAAAGATATAAATGACTTAGATAACTGGCCTATATCATGTCACTGTATTGCTGCTAAACATATAAAAGATGGAAATACTATTCAACTAGATGAGGCATGGAATAAACTTTCTAAAGCAGCACAAGATAAGTATGGAGAGGAACATAAATTATGTGTTATTGATGAATGTTTTCATAAAGCAGAAAAGGATGGTATAAATTACTATCGTCCAAGAGAAGTAATAATAGATGATGGTTCAGGAAATGAACCATGTGCTAGATCTTCATGTAGTATTAATATAAAATCTATAGGTGGTAAATTTACAGGGATTGGGTGCGGAAAAGGTAGTGAACTTGATGCAAGATATAAATGTGTTAGTGATACATGTATTCAATCTCCCGATAGCGATGGATATAGTAGTTTAGAAGAATGTGCAAAAGCATGTGATAAAACTCCAGATATAAACACAAACACAAACACAAATATAATAATAGTAGTAATCTTCATTATACTAATATCATTAGCTATTGCTGCAGTGTGGATACTTCCTAAGATATTTATGAAACCATCACCCCCATTATCTACTCCCCGTTAATCTATTCCCTCCTTCTTGAAGATCTCTTCTTCCTAAATCTTGATACTCTACCTTTACTACTTTTTTCTCTCTTAGCCCTACTTAATTCTTTTTTTGTAACTTCACTATGTGTTAATGGAGTATCTTTTGTTATACGTTTTGATGGTCTATATACACTTGATTTAGAAGTATATTTATATTTTCCTGTATCTGATTTCCAGTCCTCATCAAACCATCTTTTTAAGCGACTACTCTTACGCTTACATCCTTTGTAAGGTTGTTTTCTACTACCGTGTTTTTTACTAAATGCTTTTTTATAAGAAGATACGACCTTTCCACTTCTATATGCTGAATGTTTTTTAATCTTACGATATACTTTAGATTTTGTCTTTTCATACAATTTTTTATCAGTAGGTACGCACTTCCTTGGCATATTATATATTATAAGAATTCTTATAGATCATTTCAGCTAATAATTTCCCAGCTTTGTGATCTATAGGATAATGTACTCCTGCTACTATACGAGATATTCCTCCCATTTCTGTCACTTCTTTTAGTTCTTTGGCATCTATACCTTCTCTATCTTTTAATAACAAATAAAAGTAATGATATTGTGTAGAATGTCCAGATGGATAACTGGGAGTTTGAGCACTTGCTAAATAAACATCTTCAATTGTAGGATCTATTGAAGCAGGTCTTGCTAAGTTAAAATAGTCTTTCAATGATAGAATAATATTCTCCATAATATTTAAATGTTTTTTGTATTCTTCTTTGGAAATGTACTTATTAAGATTATCATATAGGTTATCATATTGATAACCTATCTTTTTCCTTTTTTCAAAAGTATTATACGGTTCTTGTTTATGTAAATCTTTTATTTGTTGTATTTCTTTACTTACATCCATAGTATTGAGTAGATCTTGTAATTTTGATAAATATTTGTTAGGATTTTTCATTCGTATTTTATCATCGAAATATACTAATATTACCATTACAACCATTACTATGACTAAGAAAATTTGAGAGTCCATTAACAATCTATATATGAAGCACAACTACTCCTCATAGTAAAACCTTTAATTTTATTACTTAAACATCTCTTCTTACTGAATCTTCTTGGTAATCTAAATACTTTTTTGTCTGTTTTTATGCTTACAACAATCTACTATAGATCCTCCACTCATCTTTTTATATTTAGAAAGCCATTTATCAAAAATATATACAGCATCTTTTAAATTTTCTATACTATCTTCATTATTTGTTCTATCTAACATAGATGAAGCTCTATTTCTCATAGCAAGAATTCTCCACATAGCTTGAGTACTATAATATTTTTTAAGATCTTTATTATTTTCAATATATTTTTCCGGAAGTAGGGTTTTTGGAGTGTATCCAGGAACTTTTTGACACTCTTTTAAATCTTTAAAATATGTATCTACTATTTTTATAGTATCTTTAGCCGCCTGTTCATCTTTAAACTTTAAACCTTTTACTGTAGTTTTTTTGTTTTTGTCGCTATATAATTCCATTATATTATATTAATTAGCATATAAAAAAATGAAAAATGCTATAATTTAGTAACCAACGATTCTAAAGCTACACAGAGTGTACTTTATTGCCTGACTACTATAGTCAACCACTCCACAAGCCTTTTCGTGAGAAGGAAATGGAGTCTCACGCCTCGATGGTCCTGTTCAAGGGAAATGAGGTCCTCGTCAGGAAGGATGCCGTAACTGGAAGGTTCCGTAGCTCTTGGGACACGAGGGATTTCAAGATCCAATACAGGCGTACTGCAAACAACATCGCGTCTATCAAGAAGCTGATCGAGCGTAAGACGCCGAACCTCTACAAAGCTTTCATAGAGGGCAATATGAAGAACAAAAAAGGGGAAAAAATCATGCGTCTGGACCGAGAGAAGGGCAGTGGTGCCTCCGTTAAGGCTTACAATGATGCCTTCGGTTCTATGCATGTCATCTGTAGGGGAGGCAAACGCCGACAGTTCACTACGGCGTACTGTTTCCTCGCAACCGATGTCGACTACAAGCTCCCCCGCGGATACCATTGGGTATCTCTCTTGGAGTACTTCGGTAATCAGCATAAGACCGAGACGGACGACAGTCTTACCATCGCAAGTGCTCTCCACCATTTCGCTTATGAAGATGAGAAGGGCAAGAAGGTTGATTGGGAGTATTTCCACGGTCGTGTCGCTTTCGCACCCATCTTCAATGTTTTCAAAAAGTGGTAGTCTATATGAGAGGCCCCTCCTGGGACTGCCTTCAACTACTACTCTTGCGTGATATAGCGTCGTAGAAGCTTATAGCTCCGATGCCTCTTACGTTTCAAAAAATAATATTTTTTTTATATTAATTAACGTATAAAAAAATGAAAAATGCTATAATTTAGTAACCAACGATTCTAAAGCTACAGCTTCTGTACTTTATTGTCATTCCTCTGCTCCTCTGCTCCTCCGCTCTTCCTCTTTTCGCCTAAGATGAGTTTGTTTGTCTGTCATACATGCTTCAAGCCGTTCGCTACTGATCGCCAATGCAGGGATCATATGAAAGCCAAGAGGCATGGACTTTACCATCTGGACCGTACTCCTAGGCGCTTTCGGGTGTGCGATGTGTGGGAGAAGGACCGATTCTGGGGCTTCGGCTGCGGCCGTAGCTTCGGCGGGTGCTGTGGTATGGGACCTGACACTCCTTGTGGGAGCATCCTTCATATTGGGAACTATGATGTCCCTTATGGATTGGAGAATAAGTGTCTGAAGCTACAGAAGTTCCGTGCCGCTCGTGATGAGCGTCGGGACCGTGAGGCGGCGTCTACACCTATGATGACATACTCTGGTGTTGGCCTCTACGATGTAGATGCGTTGTTGATGGATGTAGGTGTGACATCAGAGTCAGTTCTTACGTACCATGGGTTGGGAAAAAGGCGGTTCTTCAAGTGTGCTAAAGAGGGAAATATGCGGGTCTACGTCTCTATTACACACGATTCCACTTCTGTGGCATTCGATGTGGATCCAGACACCACTGTTGGGGAGCTGACTGTGATGGTGTCCAACGCACTTAGTTGAGCTCACTCTAACCTAGAGCTCCGGTACCAGAGTTGTCGTTGAGCTCACTCTAACCTAGAGCTCCGATACCAGAGTTGTCGTTGAGTTCACTCTAACCTAGAGCTCCGATACCACCTATGCGTTAAAAAAAAGATTTATCTTTTTGTATTAATTAGCATATAAATCTTTATTTTGTTTATACTTTTTATAATATATATGAAAGGTAGTGATATTATTTATAATGCTATTCGTAAATATACAAATTCAGCATTTATCTACAGTGGTGGTGCTATAATGCCATTAATTGATAAGTTTTATAAAAGTTCATTCAAAACTTATATTAATTCTAATGAACATTGTACAGCATTATCTACAGTGGGTTACGCAAAAAGTACTGGAAAACCTGGATTGTGTATAGTTACATCAGGACCTGGTATAACAAATTGTTTAACTGGTATAACAGATGCTTATACAGATAGTACTCCTATGGTAGTATTATCCGGACAAGTAAGTACAAAAAATTTAGGTACACAAGCATTTCAAGAAGCTCCCGCAGTAAAAATGTCTAAATCTGTAACAAAATGGTCTTATCAACCTAGAACTACAGGAGAATTGGAAAAATGTATTCATGACGCATTTCATATAGCATTATCTGGTAAGCCTGGTCCAGTTCATATAGATTTATGTAAAGATTTATTAGTAAATGAAGCAATAGAGTATGATTATGATACAAAAATAATAGACAAAGATATTGAAGATGAAGTTGAAGTGAATATAATGGATATTATTGAAATTGCTGAAGTAGTAAATAAATCTCAAAAACCTATATTTATATTAGGAAAAGGATGTATTGAATGTACAGACTTAATTAGAGATATTGTAGCAAAATGTAATATACCAGTAACTACTACAATACACGGAATGGGTATTATAGATGAAACTTCTAATTTATCTTTAAAATTTCTTGGTATGCATGGAAACTATACAGCAAATAAAGCAGTACAAAATTCTGATTGTATTATTAATTTAGGATCAAGATTTGACGATAGAATTACTGGTGACATAACTAAATTCGCAAAAAAGGCTAAAATTATTCATTGTAATATTGATAAAAATGACATAAATAGAAATGTTATGGCTGATTATTCTTATGTAGGTACTGTTAATAAATTTCTATACAATATTAAACCATTCTTAGACAAAAAAGATAGACATGAATGGTTTAGTATGATATGGACATGGAAATCTCAACATAAATTTAATTATAAAAGACTATCTTACGGATCTATCAAACAACAAGATATTATTATAGAATTAGATAAATATATGGATAAAGGGAATACAATTGTAACATCTGGAGTAGGAAATCATCAAATGTATGCTTCTCAATTTATAGATTGGACTCATCCTCGTAGATTTTTAAGTTCTGGTTCGTTAGGTGTAATGGGAGCAGGACTTCCATATGCTATAGGCGCTCAAATTGCTAATCCTACAGCAACAGTAATTGATTTGGACGGTGATGGTTCATTTAATATGTCTCTATCGGATTTAATAACAGTTGCTCGTTACAAATTACCTATCAAAATGATTGTGTTAGATGATGCTTGTTTATCAATGGTTAAGGTCTGGGAAGACTTGTTTTATAACAAAAGATTTGTAGCTACTGACTTACCACGCAATATTAATTATTGTCAATTGGCTGAATCTTTTGATATAAAAAGCATATACTGTGAAAGTAGAAAAGATATACAAAAAAGTATAATAAAGTTATTAAAGTGTAAAGAGCCTGTATTGGCACATTTTAAATGTGAGACTGATTACTGTTTTCCTTTAGTGCCACCAGGTGCGGGATTAGATGAAATGATATTAGATACACAAGATATAGAAATTCCTTCTGATATTAACTTACCTCCGTCTTAAACTTCTAAGAAATAGAAAGGAGAGTATTCATTTTCGTTTTGTAATGCTATAAGATTTAAAGAATGTTTTCTACCAATCCTTTGCGCTCGTCCTACTATTTGTGCTGTAACTTCTGCTACTCTTACTGTATGATAAAATATTAAATGTGTAGCAAATTCTAAATCTAAACCGGCACATATATCTTGTGAAGGGATTAACATAACATTAGTATCTGTATATTGAAATTTATTAAGCTCTCTTTTTATATTTTTAGAGTTAGTCCCTCTTAAAACTGTATTTTTTATATTATATTTATTTAACATATGTGATATGTTAGATGTAATATCTGAATATTTAGTAAAAACAACAAATTTATTAGGTATATCTTCTGGCTTTTCCAATACATCATCAGATTCAATTACGTTAGACATATCTAAACCTATATTTTTTTTATAATTCATATACTGTATATTTTTATTACCTCTTATAATAGATAATAAAGCTTTTTGTTTTGGTAATAAACCAATTTCATCATCTACTTCTTCACCTTCACATTTTGGACAATAATTTCTTAATTTATTAAAAGCATCTTCATAGTCTGTATTAATAAACTCTTCTAACGATATATCCTTTGGCATACGTATGAAACTATGTTTATCCAATTTAACACTACAATTAGGACATCTATCTATAAAAATATTTGTATCATTACGAAGCATACAATATTTACACAGTAATACATTACAACATTGTAATATAAATTTATCATCTTCGGGTTCGCAAAAACATTTACCACACGTACCATCTTCCATATTTCTTTTAATCCTTTCAAGAATATTTTTAAAGTTACCAGCATTATCTTTACATTCATTTAGATACTTTTTTATATCAGCAAATTCAGTCGATGTTATAAACTCTTCGTGACGATTTAACTTATTAATGTATTGTGTCCATTCCTTTTGATCTTTAATATCTTTAATAAAATCTAATGGACTTTTATGTTCATTCATAACCATTTCTTCTTCAGTACGTATATCATCTCTAACGAGTGTGTGAAAGTTATCGTCTATAATAGAAATTACTCTTTCAAGTTGATCACAGAGTTTTATAAAATGTTCATAAGACTGTTTGTTTTTATGAATCAAAAGATATAGGAACTCTCCCAACGATGAACAGTTTCTACTCATTTCCAAACTTGCTGCTGCTCCTGAAATATCTCCTGAATTAATTCTTTCAGAAACATCAGGAGGATAGCTAAGATTATTTAATATTTGATTAACAGTTCTTCCATATTTAAATATATAACTATGAAATATAATCTTAGGAATATTTACATTTAAATTAGATCTAATTGCTAAATTAGATAATATAGGATCTTTTATTACATCCATAATTCTATGGTTTAATGCCGATATATCATAACATTTAGAAGTATGATACGTATGTCTAGACATATTATAAGAATTTCTATGAAAACGAGTAGTAGCGGTTGTAGATATGAGCCAAATAATCCTTGCTGGTATTAGCATATCATTATTGATATTGATACTATCAAAATCATCTATTATTACTCTTTTCCATACTTTATCTGTACTTAATATAGATAATACAGTAATATTCGTAGATTCTGACCAGTTTAGTACACTTTTACCATATGGTAGATAATAACCTGGTCTTAATTTTCTATATACTAATAATACTAAATCATATCTATATAATGTATTATTAATTACATTAACTAATAACTTATCTAAATCATCTATATTATTTATTACTAAACAATTTATATTAACTTTTTCTATATGCTTTAACCATTGATGAAAAGTAGAAGGTGATACAATTACTAATGTAGTATCTACATAAAATGGACGTTTAACGTGTAGTTCCAATATCTCATTTTTTGTTTCTTTATAAGATTCATTGTTGAAAAAACTATACCAATTTCTATCTATAGGAGTTGTTTTTAACTTTATAAGGGCTAATGATACTACTGTTTTACCAAAGCTAAAAGGTGCTGCCAAACATAGTTTATTATAACATACTTTATGATATTTATCAGAACCACTAACTATAATATCTTTTTTACTTTCTAATTCTTTCATAAGATATAGTACTTGTTTTTGTTCTGGATATAAGTTATATCCAAAATCAGTATCATCAATAGATTCTTCTTTTGGTGTATTATAATAATTTTCAATAAGATTTAATTGGTTAGTTCTCTCCAATGTATACTCCATTACTATATATATATATAGGTATATTGTATTTAAATAGCTTTAAAAGCTAATCATAGCGATAAATTAACACCACCTATTCCTAAATAGTACTTATTTAAGTATATACGATGACAGACAATATTTGTACAATTGATGAAAGAAAGAAATGTGTAGATGGTACACAATCAGAATTATGGAAAGGAATTAAAAATTTCCAAAAATACGAAATAAGCACTTTTGGTAATTTAAAAAATAAGAATACACAAAAAAATATTAATCCGAGTAATAGAGGTGGATATTTAGTTGTTAATATATCAGGTGATGATTTTTAAAATCATCCTATGAAAATGCATAGATTAGTTGCTTTAAATTTTATACCTAATCCTGAAAATAAATATACAGTTAATCATATTGATCATAATAAATCAAATAACCATATTAATAATTTAGAATGGTGTACAAATCAAGAAAACCAAATACATAAAGTCAATTCTAGATTAGTAAAAGTAAAACCAATTATACAATATGATTTAAATCTCAAACTGAAGCATCAAAAGCTTTAAATATCCCGATATCTAATATTTCAAAATGTTGTCGTAATGTAACTAAAGTGACAAAACCTGATCGTTATACTTTCAGATTTAAAACTGATAATGTTTTAGATATACCCAGAAAAATATAATTGAATACGTATTACCTTATAATATATGTTATCAATATCTAATTCTGGATTGTTAATAGATAAAAAAACATTTGAAAAACTTATTGATAAATACAAGATGAAAAAGTTTACAGTTAGGGAAAGGTTACCACAAGGAACTCCCAGTGTTATACAAAGACATCCCAGAGTTTTAAAGTTATTTAAATCTTCAAAAGATCATATTGTTTTAGCAAGAGGGTTATTAGAATTGGTACAAAAGAATACAGATATAAAATTAGATGTAAAATTTAATAAGTGTAGAAAATTTGATAAATTTTCACTCGGTGATAATCTTGCTTCTCATCAAGAGGTTGTATTAAATGAAGTTGTTTGTAGATTTTCTAATGAAGATAAATTCGGAAGCTATTTAATGCAATTAGCTCCAGGTTTAGGGAAGACTCGTACAGCTATCGCAATAATTGGACAAGTTGGTGCTACTACATTAGTTGTAGTTCCATGTAAGCATATAGCATTACAATGGATAGAAGAAATGGAACAATTTACTCCTCATTTAAAAACTTGTATATACAATAATAAGACTAATCAATCTGCTCAGAATTTTGATGTAATACTATGTATTATTAATACAGCAAGAGATAAGGATTGTGACTTTTTCTCACAGTTTGCTTTTGCTATTATGGATGAAGTTCATGAACATATATCAAATTGTAATAAAGAAATATTATGGAAAACCTCTTGGTGTCGGTTTGTTTTAGGAATGAGTGGTACACTTGCTCCAAGTGACGTGAAGAATGAACTTTTACCTTACATCGAAGCTCATTTAGGTAAAGTAGTACACTCAAGAGATTTAGATGGCTTCGATACGGTAGCAAAAGAGTTTGATGTGAATGTTGAGATAGTTGAATATATTGGAAACGAAGAGTACCTAACTCCCGTTTTAAATGATGGTGGCACAATTTCGTTTGTGAACACATTATCAAGAATTATATCAGATCCACAGCGTATAGACTTAGTGTTAAATAAAATTCGTGAATTATATGACAAAAAATGTAATATATTTGTATTTGGAGAACATAGAGGATATTTAGATAATTTATACGAAAGATTAGTAAAAGTTTATGAAAAGGATGAAATAGACTTAGAATCTAATGCCGATGTTTTAAAAGGAGGCGCAACAAAAGATAAAATAGAAAAATGTAAAACGCATAGAATAATTTTAACTACTTTTTCATACAGCCGTAGAGGTATTGACTACTCACATCTTGATGCACTTGTGCTTGCAACACCACGTAAATCTGGTATCAAACAAATAATAGGTAGAATACTTAGATTTTCAGGGAATAGTAGCATACCTCGTTACATATTAGACGTTTGGGATAGCGCAACAGTGCTAAAATCACAATTATATGAAAGACAAAAAGTATATCGTTCAAGATTATATAAGATATCTAAAACGAAAATAGAAGGAAATTTATAATATAATATATTTATATATATAGATAAATGTTTAGCGTAAAAATGAGTATAATTTTGATATTTTTATGTGCTTTAATACTATGTATATTAAAGATAAAATGCTCATTACGAAAACCATCATATAAATACTATCCAAGGATAATAGTCGGCGGAGACAATAGATATAGTATTTCTCCAGATTTAAGATTAAAACTTATTTCTAATGATATTAATGATATATTAACGATTAAAGATTCTTCTCGTCCGTGGATAAAAAATTATTTTTTCGGTTTAATTAACAAAATTAGTCTACATCATCAGGAAATGATAAATAGAAGCACAAATTACTTTCCTTATGAGATCCCTCCAGATAAAAAACTGATAAAAAATACTTTAAATAATATAAAATATACATCAATATTAAAAGAACGTTCTCCCAATAGTGATATTGATGAAAGGATAAATAAAATTGCCGATGCTATAAATAAATACAAAAAAATATCATATACAATAGAAAGACAGAATGATAGAACTATTGTAAAAACAAAAACTACATCAATTCCGATAGAGAATAAATTAATTTCAAAATACAAACAATTAGCAGTTTCTAAGGAAGAGGTTATAGGAATGTTAATACGTTATACAGCGGATAATCCATATAAAGAAGGAGAATTACTCAGCGTATCAGGTAGTTTATTATCAGTCGATCCTTTAATATATAGACAGATATCAAAAATGTTTAATGATAAATCTGTTGAATGTTTTGCTTCTCCAATTAATAATACATTAAATTATTGTTCAATATTTAATAGAGATTGTATTTTTTCTGGATGTATTGGTCAATTGACTATAGATGTTATTAAGAAAAGAGAAAATACAGTATTTATAGCTAATCCTCCATTTGATAATATGAGCGTAAAATATGTAGTTAAACTCGCAAAGTCTATGGTTAATTCTACAATGATTATTATACTTCCAGCAAAAGATATAAAAGTTTTTAGTTATACTTGGGGACGTAAAGGTCACGGCAATGATTTTGATTTTGATACGATAAAGGAGTTGATAAAAATGGAAGGATTTAAAGGAATGCTTAGTATTCCTGCTTTATTTATGTACTATGTATCATTAGATAATAATAAAGTCAATATAACATTTGATACATTATTTATTATAATTTCAAACGATAAGACAAAAGATGATGATTTCTTTACAAAATTAAAACATATGATATATGATAGTATTTCTGAAAATAGAATAGAGACAAAGATGAAAAAGTTTAATGTAGGAAAACTTGATAGATCTAAACTTATTAAACATTTTGATGATAAAATTACAGATAAATTATTAGAAGATATTGATATTGGTCGTGAAAAAATGCTTAAAGTATTAAATTGATTCAGTATCCAGTATTCTTTCCATTAAACTTCTATCATCTATATATTCGTCAAATGCTCTTTTTAACATATATACTACTATTCCTACAATCGTTGTAATTGATATTAATAGTAATAGCATTTAATATAATAGAATCTAAGAAAATACAAATATATAGTATGGTATTCATTAAAACAAATATTCCATATGAAGCTTTATCATTAGAAGAGAATGAAGAATTTAAATCATATCTTATGAATGAAGATCATTATAGTCTATTAAAATTGGTTAACAAAAAAATAGCTTATAATAAAGAATTGATGGTTGGAATATGGAGTTATGGAGATATATATTTACCTAGTGGGAAAAAACCTTCGGTTGAACCAAAAGGTAAATTTGTACCTAATTCCTATATGTTTAAATCATTGGATAAAGCTGATATCATTATATCACATAGATATAATGATACTTATGTAAAAGAACTGAGGGTACAGTTTGTACCCCTTCCTCTATAGTTATATTTATATTACAAAAAAATATATAAAATAAATATTTTTTGTACTAATATCTATACGTAGGTTTATATATAGAACATTTTGTTTTAATAAAAGATTGTACCTTTTCATCTAAATCGGGTGTATCTCCTAATTTTTGTTTAAGATAATTCTTTACTATTCTACACTCTTCTAACTGATCGTAGTCGTGTTCTATATAATTTGATTTTAATTCGGGGTATAATTGTCTTCTTTGTTCGCAATTATACCAATATAATTGATTATCTATTTTTTTGTTAGAATAGTTTTTATATAACTTGCCATCAGTAAATAGTCTAAGCTCGGGAGAGAACTCGCCAAGCCACGGAGTTGTATGAAGGTCGCCATCAAAATATTCAGTGATATCTGAATTTGCTTCCCACGGTAATCTAAATTTTAATGAACTCATTACGAAATTACTATTCTTTACCATTAATTTTTGTGTTTCCATATCATTTATAATAGTATTATCAGCAATCTTAATATCTTGCTTACATGATTTAGTAAATCCTCTGATATCGCTGATAAATAATACATTTTTACCATTAAATTCTAAAGCTATTTTTGGAGTAAAAAATTTTTTATGCTTTTCTACTTTCATACTATTTTTACATACAGTATCACTAGGATCATAAAATATCCATTTTTTGATATTAGGAAAGCAATCTATCAAAGTATCTAAATGATGACCTGGTGCTGATCCTATATAAAGAACGGTATCGGATAAATGCCCGTACAAAGTTAAGAACTCTATTTCAGTAACAAGTAACTTTCTTTGTCCTGATTTATAATTATATTTATTTTCTCTAATTCCTGGATTATTTTTTGGTTGATATTGTAATTCTTTAGTATCATCTTTGATAATCATATCTATATTTATCACTTAAATATATTCAATTAACTATATACGATGAAAGGTATCGTTATAATAATTATATTAGTTGTGGTACTTACTTTTGTCATTAAAAAAAATAAACAAAAAAATAAAGATAAAAATATTGAACTTAATAACGTAACAGATGAATCTCAAATAAGTGAATTCGGTAATAAATATTCTAAAGAGATTTATCAAGAACTAGAGGATCACTCTACTATCCCTAGGTATAATTACCAGTAACAGCATACTTAGTATTGTGAATAGAATCAGGGAATGCGTCAATTGTGTTCTTAACTACACTTTTTAGCGTAGGCATTATCTCTGCTCCCATTATTAATACACAGATCATACCAACTATTCCCATAAATCCTCCTACTACATACCACGCCGAAGGAGATGTATTAGTCTTAGCTGTACTGAAAATACCAAAGCTAGACCAATCCCAACCTAATTGAGCGTTATATGAAATAAGTAAAATTATCATCATTGTTATTAATACTAAACATATAGTAGCTCTTATTCCAACATTCCATCTTTGTGTAGGACGATCACCGCCTTTACTTAACATAGTTTTCTATATATATATATTGATTTAAAATTTATTTTATAGAATTTATTATTTTTAAAACTTTTGGATTATTAAGTGGAAATTCTGTATAACCTTCTAATTTTTCATCATAAACAAATAGATCATAACCGAATGGAGATTCGTTATTTTCTTTATAATAAAATTTACTACCTTCATACTCTATTAATCTTACTTTAACTTTACTTTCTGTTGTGTAAGTACGACACGGATCATTAGGATCGTCTATGTCAGCACTAACATCTGAAGAATTAAATAATGGTACATTATCTGGAAGGCATACTCTACAGTTATCATAATTATTTACTATACACTCTATACTTACCTCTTTAATAGCCTTTTCAAATTCTTTTATCAAATTCATCTTTTTTTGTGATCTTATTAAGAATTGCATATCAATAGTAGTATCTTCGTTAAGTTTTACTTTATCTGAAGTCTCTTTATTTTCTACAGATACATAGATTATAGTTTTGACATTGCGATCTGTTTCTGGTAAATTAGAATGTGAGCCTTTTCGAATAGCTCTTCCTTGAATTTGTATAATTCTTGCCATATCCCAATATGGTTCTAAAATATGTACCTCTCTAATATGTTTTAAATCTAAACCTTCTGCTCCTGTTTTTGATACTAACAAAACAGATATAACATCTCCATACATATTACTTCCATCATTAAATGTTTTTACAACCAAAGGACGGTCAGCGGGAGGAACTTTTCCAGATATGACAGCAAATCTTAACTTATGAGTAATCTGTTGTCCATATTCAGATGGTAACCATTCAACAAATCCTTCTAATTTTAGATATCTAACAATAGCATTCAGTCCACCTTTAATAAATTGAGAATAAACTAAAGCAGGTTTTTTACCTTTTTTCAAATTCTGTACTAACCTAAACATCTTTGGTGAATTATCTTTAGTAAAATATGAATCATCTATTTTTTCAGCATCTTCATTAGCTATTTCTAAAGGTGGAGCAAAATTTGAAATCGTTCTACTTTCTATATAATAAGATGCTGTACCCTTTCCAGAAGATGGTAGTGACATATTAGGTGTATCTCTCATTTTTTGAGAATGTGGGCTTTTTGCTCTTTTGCTTTTCTTTTTCATAGAAAGTTTATCTTCTCTATCTCTAATCGATACATATCTTAAATATTGATCTTTAGACATTTCTATCTTTTCAACTGTTATACCTAAATCTTTAGGTCTGTCATTATCAACTAATTTATCTTTATCATCTCCTGGAAAGTTTGGTAAATCTGATCTAACATATGAAACTAAACCAAATAACCTATTTTGTAATTTATTCTTATTCTTTATATGTAATCTTTTTTCTATATATTGCTCTTCAAACGTATCATAATTAGAAGGTAAAGTTTCTGTACCAGTCAACATATTCACGGCACAAGCTAATTCAAATGGATCTTTTGTAATAGGACTTCCCGATAAGAATAATATCTTTAAATCTACAGCACTCATAATCATATTGTACATAATCTTTGCATTAGATGATGCTTCTCCTGAATTGATTATTGCTTTAAAAAAATTATGAGCCTCATCTACTATAAGTAGCTTATTATTTAATGTACCACTCTTTGCTTTTAATTGAGCAGATGAATTATACGCATCCATTGATACAAAGTTTAATCTACCTTTTATCTTATCGGCAAGTATTCTATCTTCTATTAATTTATCTATAGTATCTAAAAAATTTTGATGTAATGACTTTGGTATTAATAGAACAGGTTGTTTTATATCCATTAATGCTATCATTACAGATACTGCCAAAATAGTCTTTCCAAGACCAGTTTGATGCCATATTAATAATCCTCTACTTGTATCTCTTTCTCCTGTAAGTCCAAATGTTGGATCTATAAAATATTCTCTAACTAAGTATTGATGGAATAGCAAAAAAGGCTTTTCTATATTTTTATATCTTTCATATATTTTTTGTATTTTATCTGATAAATGTATAGGAAATGAAGTGTTGTTCCTTTTTAGCATTGCTATATATATAGAAATGCCCAAAGTTAAGTATTATATTTCTAAAACAGATGATATTAATGATCAAGAATATAATGAATATAGTAAAATAATTAAGGAAATACTCACCCATCGTTCGGGATGGATAAAATCTCCATATAACTATGAATTTGTTTATGACGAAACAAAAGAAGATGGTGATATAATGCCTCCGATTAAGGTTGAATTTTATACTAACGAAAATTTAGTAAATAAAATAGGTAATAGCTTAAATAAACTTAGTGCCTATGATCCTACTAAACTTCCTAATAAGCATGGTATATATTTTAATCTTGACAATTGGGACGGAGGTCCTCATAAAACAAAAAGTGGTGTAGAACAACCTTTTCCTGACGATATGGGACCTCCATTAGATACTTATAGATATTATGTAGTAAATCACGAGTTCGGTCACGCTTTAGGACTTGATCATCCTAATCTTTCAAAAGACATTGTAAGTGTAATGTACCAAGGCACAAAAGGATTAGAATGGTTAAGGATAAAAAATCCAAATAGAAATTATGTTTGGTTTCCTGGTCCAGACGAGGAAACTGGCAATCATCTTAATTATAAAAAAGCTAAAGGAGGAGGGGTACAAAAAAATTGTATGAACAGACTAACTATGATAATTATGTTAGTATTATGCGCGATATTTATAATATTTCTTTTTGCTAAGCATATTAAATCTTTCTTCTCTTCTCAATCTCCTCAAAAGAAACGACTTTACAATGATCGCTACAATAGAAAGAGTTACAATCTTGACATTTATAGATAGGAGCATATCTACAGTATTTACAATTATATAAAGTTCTTACGACTGATTTAGTCAATATTCTGTTACAATCTTTACA
>Ga0209092_10002026_pt1 | contig 19015 bp, 27 predicted proteins | sample FraStrMetagenome_FD_187446 | JGI IMG/M metagenome (GOLD analysis project Ga0209092, IMG submission 187446) | Marine eukaryotic phytoplankton communities from Arctic Ocean - Fram Strait ARC3M Metagenome (SPAdes) (version 2) | ecosystem: Environmental > Aquatic > Marine > Oceanic | place: Fram...
TGGGTTATTACATATTCCTCTCACGTTAATCCCCATAAATACTACGGATTGTGCAAGCATGTAGAACAGTGCTTTTTCTTGAAAGACAAGGATAGAACAGATACCAGCAAACATTAACAGTATAAAGCCTTTCCTACGAATTAGTGTGCTCTGCGAAGTAGTACAAAACACACCAACAGTGGTTAGAGTCACACTTAGTATTTCTAATGCTAATAACATTTCTATTCCTTATAGTAGTAAATCACGACCTTCAGTTACAACCCAACCAGCAACGTGCTTGTCTTTCTTAAGAGCAGGGTTACGACCTAGTACATCGCGTACACAGAAGGCGGCAAACTCTTTAGAGGGGAATCGCTTAACGAAAGTAATTAGAGCTTCAGCGTTATCTACATTAGCCTTGTGAGCTAAGTTAGAGCATAGGGCATAGAGGATATCAGGAGATCCCGGTACTTCAACAGCTTCAGGAGCGTTAAAGATATCTTCTACATTAGGGAGATCACGGTAGATACGTAGGTATCCAGCGAAGTCAGTCAAAGCGGCTTCACCAATCTGTCCCTTGATAGCTAAACGTTCTTCACTTGGCTCTAAACCAAGGCGAAGGATAGTGTTTGTTCTTTCCCAAGAACGTGGTGTAGGAGAAGCGTTAGCGGCAGGGTCAAACCTCTGTAGCCATTCAGGACGGTTCTCAATGAAACCCGTTACTTCAGGAAGGAAGCCTTTTGCTAGTCCGTAAGAACGAAACCCTTGGTGATCAGTATCGATATCAAAGTGGGTCAAACGGTCTTTCAAGTGTGAAGGCATCTGTGAAGTACCTGCTCGTGAAGTCATAGGGTTACCTGCGCCTACTAGAACAACATTAGAAGGTAATACGTGCTCACCAATACGGCGCTCATTAACTAACTGAGCCATAACGTTTTGGTTAGCGGTTACTGCTTGAGGTAGCTCATCCAAGAATACAAGAGTGTCTGGACAGCCTTCTCGTGGTAAGAAGAACGGACGCGCACGGTTGTACTCTTCTCCGTTTTCAGATAATTTAGGGAAGCCACCTAACTCAGCGTAATCGAACTGAGCTACGATAACTGTTTCTACAGCGAGATTCATCTCTTTAGCGAGGTCTTCAACCATAGTAGTCTTACCTTCACCGGGCTGAGACCACAACATAGGGACTAAGAACTCTGCATTAGAGGCACCGGGCTTCAGGTTAAGGTTGTGTTGGATCATTGCTTTGATGATTGTTTTGGCTTGTGAAAGTTTCATATCGGTTTTTCCTATTTGGATTATTTAATTTAAATTGAGTAGTATGAAATTTAACAGACAGCATTGCACTTAATCGGTTAAAAAGCCCCAATGACTAAAGAGTCAAAGGGGCATAATGTTACTTAGTTACTTGTTAGCGACTTGTACGCACCCATGATTACGCCTAATGTAAAGCATAGTTGCATAGGGAGGAACGTGATCAAGCTGATTAAAACACCAACTAAACCTGCACCAAGCGTGTTTGCTACATGCTTGTTACGAACGGCTCTTGCAATAAACTGTAGAGACTTTTGCTTAAAGGCTTTTCCTTCCTCAGTAGCAAGTCCTTCTTCTACATAGTCTTTTGCATTAGTTGAATGTGTTTTGAATTTGTTGAATAGTGCTTTCATTATATAAGTATCCTAGTATAGGTGTAACCCCCAGAAAGGGGGCTAGCGTTTTATTACTTGTCCCATCCCCAATCGCCAATCATTCCATCAGCGTTGTATTCGGTGACAACTGTTTCAAAGAAGTTATCGTGTGAAGTTGTAGCAATTAAAGGTTCCAACCAAGGTAAAGGGTTCTCCTTAACACCATAGTTGCCTTTAAAGCCTAACTCAATTAAACGGCGGTCAGCAATGTAGCGGATGTACAGCTTAACCTCTTCTTTAGTGAGACCTTCGATAGGCCCCATTGCGTATGCGAGTTCAATTACCTTGTCCTCAAGCTCGACAGCTTCGCGAACCATATCATATACGCTCGCTTTAAACTCGTCATTAACAATACGAGGATGTTCTGCACAAAAGGTTCTAAACAAGCGAGTCATACCTTCACAGTGAAGAGACTCATCTCGGATAGACCATTGTACTATTTCTGACATCCCACGCATCTTACCGAAACGTGAGTAGTTGATCAACATAACAAATGCAGAGAACAATGACATACCTTCATTAATAGCACTCCGGGCTACTGCTTGAGCAAGACCCGACTGAGTATTAGTGTTGATATTAGACATGAACTCTACCTTCTCTGCCATCTCAGAATACTCTAAGAATGCTGTGAAGTCATCTTCAGGCAATCCGAGGGTATCATTTAATAACGCGTAAGATCTCTGGTGTGTGAACTCACGGTTAGCAAAGGAGGTTAGCATTGATCTAATCTCATTATTCTTAAACTTAGGAATGTAATGCTCTAAGTAGTTAGTACCTACAGCAACATCCGATTGAGTAAACAATCTAAGTATTTGAGTAATATGATTAATTTCTACTTCTGATAACTTTGTTTTCCATTGTGTTACATCGTCTTGTAACTTAGCTTCCCACTCACCCCAGTGGATCTTCTCGTGATCTATCGAGTAGTTCACAGCCCACGGGTAATGAAAGGGTTTGTAAGCCAAGCTTGGTTCTATTACTGACATTTGTTTATCCTTGGCAATTGAGACAATCATCATCGTCTTCGTTAGTTATTGGTTTATTAAAATACTTCTGAAGTTCAGTGAATCCACCGATGTACTCGCCACCGATATAGATCTGAGGTACAGTCCTGACGTCTTTCCGTCCAGTAACTTGTGCCGCAGTCTTACCGATTTCTGCTAGGTCAATGTATTCAAACTCTACACCCTTGATTTTTAACAACATTTTAGCTTGTTCACAATAAGGGCAATCAGGTCTACCATATATAATGTTGCTCTTGTCAGTAGCGAGAGCATCACGTACTACAGATTGACCTACCTTATCACCAGTACGACCAGCAGTAGTACGCAAGTAATACAATCCTTTCAAGCCATCAGACCATGCTTTAAGGTGTACTTTATTAACGTAGCTCTTTTCGGTTCCACTAGGGAAGAACAGGTTTACAGATTGTCCTTGACAGATAAACTTTTGACGTTGAGCAGAGTGTTCTACAACCCACATCTGATCTAATTCAAATGAGGTTTTAAACACAGCTTTATCGTGGTCAGAGAGGAACTCAAGGTGTTGAACAGAGCCATCATTGTCCATTATAGATGACCAAACATCCTCGTTATTCATATCATACGTATCTAAGACAGGTCCGAGATACTGGTTCTTAATTACATCTGCCCCAGCTCGTGTTCTGTGAACATATACGTTTGCCTTAAGCGGCTCGATGGAGGCAGTGCAATTACACAGTATTGATGAATTGGCGTTTGGAGCAATAGCAAAGAGGTGAGCATTACGTACACCGTACCCTTTAGCATCCGGGGCGACGCCCTTAACACGACCAAGGAACTTAGTTTGTTTAGTTGCTTTTTCATTCATGTCTCCAAATATACTTCTGTTAATAGATGAGGCCGCTTCTGATTCCCAAGCAACGTTTTCTTTCATTAAGTAACCATGGAAACCCATAGCGCCAATACCGATAGACCTTTCTCTTTCAGCAGAGTACTTAGCTTTCTGCATATCGTCTGGTGCGTTTGCAATAAATACATCCAGTACGTTATCTAAGAAAGTCACTAAGTCTTCTATGATAGTAGTGCCCTTCCAGTCATCATAAGCTTCAATGTTAACAGAAGACAAACAGCAAACAGCAGTACGATCATCATCAGTAGCAAGGTGTATCTCATTACATAAGTTAGAGCCGTGTATCTTCAGACCTAACTCTTTTTGGTACTCAGGCAACGCTCTGTTAGCTGTGTCAATGAAGTTCATGTACGGTGAACCAGTACGGAAACGAGCATCAAGTATGCGCTCCCAAAGGTCTCTTGCTTTAACCGTATCAATAACAACATTCTTATCTGGACAAATCAAATCCCAGTCTTGTCCGGCTTTAGCCGCTTCCATAAACTCATCACTGAGGTTAACAGCGTTAAATAGGTTGAAACACTTGCGATTAACATCACCACCAGTAGGTACTTTAAAGTTAATAAACTCAACAATATCAGGGTGTGATACATCGAGATAAGCGGCATAAGAACCCTTGCGAGTCTTACCTTGTTTGTATGAGGTCATCTGAGCATCAGAGACTTTCATCATAGGTATTACACCAGCAGACTTCTCAGTGATGCCTCTTACATTACTCCAGTGTCCACCTACACCACCACCTTTCACAGATAACCAAGCTGTCTCTGCATGGTGGCCAATTAGCCCCTCTACAGTGTCGGGTACATATGAAAGGAAGCAACTAATAGGTAAGCCTCTGAAGTCTTCTCCGGGGATCGGAGCGTTAGATAGTACAGGACTGCTGTACATAAACCAGCCCTTTGAAACATAGTCATAAATGCGTTGAGCCAGTTCTAGGTCTCCATCACAGTATGCTACGGCGGCTCTTGCAAAAGCTTCTTGTGGACTGGTCTCACCTTTCTCAAGGTAAAAGTCTTTAAGTAGCTTAAGAGCCTGTTCTGACAAACGATTATCACGGGTCAGATCAATATTAATTCCATAAATTGCTAGCACAATACTTCCTCTTATAATTTAAATAATTTAACTTTACTAGACCGAAGCAACTCTTCAGCCTGATTTCCTTTATAGTCTTTCTCGAATATGACTGTATCTATGCCAGCTTGGATTAGTGAGAGTGAACAACTAACACAAGGGAACAGAGTGCAATATAACGTTGCACCCTCTCCTGATTGTGTAGACATTGCTAGCTTAGCCAGCGCGTTCATCTCTGCGTGAATAACAGTATCCAATACCTTATTATGCTCACAACGCATAACGTTACTAGAACCAGAGACGGTACCGTTATAACCGTACGACAAGATGTTCCTGTCCTTGGCTATAACAGCACCTACTTTAGTTTTAGGGTCATAACTTTCGTCAGCTACTCGTTGTGCTACATCCATCATAAAACGATGTTCTTTTCTCTTAGGGTCTAGCTCATTGATAATGCCAACTGTATGACTCATATATGGTATCCTACTGTTTTCTCTGCTTTACATACTTCGTGCAGAGTTAGTTTCTTTAGATCGATTTCTTTCTGCAACAGTTCACGTACACGCTTAATGTTTAACTTCTCAACATCAAACTGTGCCGCTTCACGTACTGCTCTGAAATCACCGGGGGTTAAGTATGGCATTTGTCCTAACTTACTACGCTTCAACTTAGGGAAGTACAATTCAAAAGCTGTCTGTTGTTGCTCTTCTGTAAGGAAATCAAATTTGATTTTCAAGAATAAGCGTCTTAGAATAGCTGAATCGAGACCGTCCATAAAGTTAGAAGTACATAGGAAAATACCGTTGAAGTTATCAAGCTCAGTAAGTAGCTGATTAGTAAAGGTTTTCTGATAGTTCTTATCTGCACTCTGACGGTTACCTGCTATAGAGTCAATCTCATCGATTAACAAGATAGCCTGTTTAGCTTCCGCTTCCATAAAGGCTTCCTTAAGATTCTTCTCACCTTCACCAACATACATAGACTGTAGGTCAGCGTAAGTTTTCTTAAGTACAGGAACACCCAGTTGTTGACCAATGTAGTTCGCTAACATTGACTTACCAGAACCGGGAACCCCGTAGAATAAACCAGTGATCAGTTGAGGGCGCTCATCTTCTGGCTTAGCCAAGATTGCCTTGATCTGACTTACTAGTTCTTCTGCTGGCCTATCAATGTTTACTAATGACAAATCATAACGCTCAAACGCAGGGGCAGTAGTGAAAGCGGCGTGAGTCTCAGTCATATCGACACGTACATTCTTGCCGTAGTATAGTTCTGAGGGAGTTACACACATACCTTCTGATTTCTCTGCTATCTCGTTTAACGCTCTAATCTGTGTAGCCATGTAACGTAATTCAGCAAGAGAGAATACAAGAGGATCAACACGCAACGCAACACCAGCAAGGTTAATGCCTGTTAGTGTAACATTACATACCTTGCCTTCTGCCCAGTCTCTTTCTGAAGCATTGGTACCTGTAGAGAGAACACCTTCAAGGATAGAAGAAAGCATAGAGAACACTTCTTCCTCATCATCCCTGTATCCACCAGCTTTACCTTTCAAGTACTGTGAGTAGTTACCTAACTCAAGCGCAAACCAAGCATTAATAGCATTAGCGCGGTTTGTGTAAGAGAAGGCTTTCTCATCTTCAAGAAGACAAGTACAAGTGTTCTTTACTTTGTCATAGATACCAAAAGTTTCAGGCACACGACTAGAAGAACTACGTACAGTACCGGGTCGCTGAACGATCAGGGTGCTAACCCAAGAACCATTCATAAAGTCCTGTACAAGCTTAGAAGCTTCAGCAAGACTTAATACCTCCCCTTCTATAGCTATTTGCTTTTTCTTGTCTGCTTTATCTTGCGTCTCACCAGCATTACGGGCATAGTCAACTAAACGTTTAGCGTATCCGTAAGCTTTCCTATCTTGCGCTAGAAGCTCTTTCCAATCGAAAGAAACCTCAAGGCAATCAACTAGGCTATAGTAAATGCCGCTGTGTATATCTTCAAGGGGAAGTGGCTCAAGAATGTCTTCAGGGAATACTTCCCCTGCTTCTTCTGTGTAAAGACTTGATATTGTTTTATATCCATTTAAAACCACCTTCTTGTCAAAGTCTAAACAAGTGTAAGCGTAGCACATTGCGATGTACAGGGCACTCAAGTCAATTACGATCTTTTTATCATCTTCCATTTTTGTATCCTTTTATTTTTTAAAGTTCAGGTTCTTCGTTAAATGCGTGATCTACATACTCTAGTCTGCCTGTGTCTTCGTTATAAAGAGCACCACCAGCATCACCAGTGCGACCTGTAAACCTCGATTTAAGAACCCGTATTTTAATTGTATTCCGTTCCCGATTGTCTGGTGCAATAAGATTTCTTGCAAAGGCAATAACTTGGAAACTAATCTGTTTAATACTACCACTACCCTTAATGTCATCTAAAGAAGGAATGCGTCCTTCCTCAAATGCTTTACCACCTCCCCCTACCTTACGTAAGTGAGAGATAACGCCTAACCAGACATCATGTTTCTTAGCGATCTTCAAGAGGTCAGACATAACTTTATCAATAGCGCTGTTAGTGTCTCCTTCAACTTCAGAGACGGCGAGTGTTATATGGTCTAAGATTAAGTACTTACAACCCATTAAGGCTAACGTTTCGATTTTATTCATTAAGGAATCATCGGATACTGAGCCTTGGTGATCGAGGATTTTAATTCGCTTATCTCCGAATACCTGCTTAAATGATTCCAGTTGTTCTTCTGGAGTTAGCTCTGTTTCAGATAAGTTCTTTTGCATCTGCATACCAATGAACTTCTCAACAGTGTCACCGGGAGACTCTTCTAGAGAGATTATTCCGATGCTGTCAGGAGTAGTGTCTTTGACATGTAGTATGATCTCTTTGATCACTGTAGACTTACCTGAACCAGTGCCAGATGTAAACAAATCAACTTCACCAAACCGCATACCTTTAGTTTTTTCATTAACACCTTCTAAACAAGGAGGGTACGGTACTGACTCTGTTGCTTGTCTCTCCATGAACTTTTCCCACAGTTCTTGGCCTTGTAATATACCAGCAGGAGACCACGGTTGTGCATCCCAGATTGCTTCTAATACAGCAATAGGTCCGTGAGTCATTAGTTCTTCATTAGCATCTTTGGTTCGGAGTTTAGCTATCTTGACTTTATCCACACCAACAATCTTACATGCTTCAGCAAGAGCCTTCTGACCTGCTTCATCGTTATCTAGCATCAGGATAACTTCGTCAAACCTTCTAACCCATTCTCTCTGTGCTAATAGTTGTTTTAAGCCACTTGCACTTGGAAGAGATACTACAGGATAGATCTTTCCTTTGTGGCGTTGGTGATAGGCATAAGCTACAGACATTGCGTCTATTTCGCCTTCGACGATTACTAATCGCTTACCACCGTTGAATTGTTGTTGACCGAATAAACCTTCAATTGTGCCTACAGATCGGAACTCTTTAGGGAGTTTGCGTATCTTGTAGCCAACTGTTCTGTCAACTCCATAAGGGTAGTAGTGTTCTGTAATCTCACCAGAAGGGTCTACCCCTGCTTTAACACCGAAGAACTCAGTGATTGGTTTAGGTATACCGCGCTCACGAAAACCTCTCGTGGCATATTGGCTAATCTCCTCTATAGATAGAGCAGGACCAGCCATTGCTTCTTTCTTAAATATTGTTTGGGTCACTTCTTTCTCCTCTTGCGTATCCCATTTGTAAGACTCATCACAAGAAAAGCACTTACCCCAACCATCATCATACGCACCATAGCCATCACTGCTATCGCACTTAATACATGACATGTGGTGTAAAAACCTAGCCTTTGTCTTTTTCATTTGATTGACCTTCTTTCTGATATACAAGCCCTAGATAGCATACAACCGCTATCCCACACACAAAAGCATCAATTACGCTAAGGGACGAACCCCTAACGTTATGATATCCTATTATGAGAGGGGTATATACCATACTGGCAATCATTGTAAAAGCGGCGATACTACGCATCATTACTTTTAACATTGGATTTTCTCCCGGATTTAATTAATCGTTGCGCTTTACTAAAACACTTGACCATAGTTTCGTGTTGCTCTTCATCCAACTTAGGGATAAAACGAACGGCGGCGACTTGGTTGTTATACCATCTACGCTCACCTTCTTCATCACGATCTGTTATAGCTTGAAGTGCCATCTGTAAATACGCTTCAGTATAGTTGCACCACGCTCTAGTATTGAACACACCTAACATGTGGAACTCTAATACATCACCCAGTTTAGCGTCTGCTTTAACGTGAGAGGATGAGGTAGCGTACACACGCCAAGGCGCTTTACCTGTTTTAACGTGGGTATTCTTTTTATAAGTCCATAATTGCTTCTTGCCGATGTAGTACTTGTTACGTGTTTTATTAATTACAAGATAACAAAAACCAAAGCACTTAGAAGTATCGATGTTAACACCTGTGTACTTCCAGTGACCTAGATCAGACTTGATGTATTCTTTTTTCGCTATAAACTTACTCATAGTATTTCCTCCGGATCTCTTAGCTTTCAAGAGATTCCTTCAGTTGTGTTGGCAAACTATCACCGACATTAAACATGTCAGTTGGAGTTCGCATAATGTGAATCAATGTACCCGTGTGAGTAACCTCTTCTTTCCAGTTACTACCATATACTTCAAAGTACTTATCAAGAACTCTCTGCTTACGCTCTTCAGAGGTCTTAGCACCTTCAAGAATACCAGCCGCTTTTTTAGGGCCGATACCTCTTAAACCACGGATGTTATCAACGTTGTCGCCAGTTAGTATTTGCTTCCAGTAGTGAATATCCGCTTCTTCTTCTCCAACGTGAATAAGAGTATCACGGTGAATCAAGAAGTGCGCTCCGGGTATACACTGTAAGTCTTTATCAACAGAAGCAATCACAGTAGTGTGACCTAATGCTTTCTGTTCTTCAGACCAAATACGTACCAGATCATCAGCTTCCATACCATCAGCAGGAACACCGAGACCTTGTTCAACAATCATTGCTCTCAACTCAAAGAAGTAAGGGTTATTAGCTTTTGACTTATGGCGACCGGGGGTGTTCTTGTAGTCGCTAAAGAAGTCGTGACGGAAGTTATTTACACCATACACTGCAACCATAAAGTCATCACAGAATGTATCGAGTTTAAGATCTTCCAATCTATCCATGTAAGTCTCAAACGCTTCTTCCGCTGAGTTCTTATTATAAGCGGCTCTAAACATTAGAGGATCGCCGTCTACTATTAGTATTGTTTTACTTTCTTCTGACATATTATTATTTTCCTTATTTTAGTTTAGCCGCCGTAGTCTACATAACAGTAGGACTCGCCAACTTCTTCGCCTAGTGCTTCTAAGGCTTTGTCTAGATATTCGTCTTCCCAGAAGGAATCATCTTCATCATCTTCGCTGTTTGTTTTGATTCCAAGGTCTTCACAGAACTCTTCGATGTCATAGTGGTACTCAATGTCACAATTGTAAGCGCCAAAGAATTGTTGGCCTTGCTCACAGTATAACAACATACCTGTCATACCCTCATTCCGCTCCATTAGTTTATCAAAGAAACCAGTAGGTGGTCCCCATGCTGTTCTAAACACTAACACATACCTACCTTCTTCATCTTTGTATATGTCTGTGTCTCCACAAAACTCTTTGTCATACTCATCAAAAGAGCCAAGGTCGGGTACATCGATGTCCCACTTAGTGCCATACAGTTCTGAGTTACCCATTCTAAATTGAGGGTGGGCTTCTTGGTAATCTCCCGGTGGGCACATGTACTCGAATAAACCATCAGGTTGCTCAGTTTGGATCTTTAACCAGACTAATTTTTCTTCGAATTCGTTTCCCTTCTCGCACTTAGAAACATCGATGATCATTTTATTTCCACACCAATTTGGCATAGCATTCTCCTATATAATTGCGTACATGTCTTGTGCTTCAGTCCACACTGTGTAGCCTTGTTCTTCTAAAAGCTCTCTAAGTGCGATGTCATCCACATGGAAGTGTTCTGCTTTAATAAATGTAGGTTTAACTTTCCAAGAGTAATCCTTCAGGATAGTCATCTCATGGCCTTCAGTATCTATCTTTAGAAAATCAATGTGACCTAGAAAGCTATACTTCTCAATAAGGCTATCTAATGTAAGACAAGGTACTTTAACAATTGAATTGTAAAGCTCTTTAGCGTTATTTCCTAAATCATACAAGCAAGTACCTGTGTGATTTTTGTCCATAACAGTACCGATTCCACGAGACCAACCTTGATTGTCTTTAGTTACAGCAAAATCAATCTCGCCATCACGATCACTAATTGCAACGTTTTGTAACAGAACATGCTTTCGATTCTTAGTGAATTGTACCTTTTCTTGAAGGGAGCTAAAGATCAAAGGCGAAGCTTCAACCATAACACCATTCCAGTTTCCAGACTCTATCAAAGGTAGGTTAGTGTCAAAATCACAAGAACCAATTTCTATAAATGTTTTCATAAGCCTTCCTTTAGCCAAGTACGTACTGTAGTAGGGTGTCTACCTACCAGAGTGGCAACCTTAGCATAGTTATTGTGAACAGCATACAGTTCCTTACACTTCTCCTTAAGTAGCTCAGTCGCCTCATCTCTTGGCGCTTTGTCTACTGTAGCTTTAACGGCTACTACTTTTTCCCCATCATAAATCTTGTAGTCAGTAATGTAGTTAGACTCATTTAACTGCTCCTGAAGAAGATCTAAGATGTCATACTTACCATCGATTACTGCGGTATCATAATAGCTTTCTGCTGTTGAACCGCCAATGGTTATTTCTGTTTTTAAAGACTTAATAATCATAGACTTACCGCCTTTGTTAAGTTTTTCTCAATAGTCTCTCTCATAGCCGCTTCGATATCACTCTTAGGTACAGAGGTCAACGCGGTTTCTAAGTGAACCGACATCCGACCAATTGTAACTGCTTGTGATTCTTGTGCTAACTTAGCGGCACGGAGGTACTCGCTTACTAATTTTTCTGCTTCTTGACTAGTCATTATTTGACTCCCATTTCTTTTACTACTATTTCTTTTAGCTGTTCTTCCGTTAATTTAGAAAGGAACAGTTCTTTTAACTCAGGCTTTAAATCGCTAAGTGTAATGTCATCGTATGATTGCCAGAGTTCTACACCGTAAAAGATATCTCGAATGAAATAATCATCCTCAAGAGATCCAATTAAAGTACAAAAGCCAGCATCTTCATCATACACAATAGCAGAGTAGAAAGAGTAAATGTCATCGATTAAACGCCAATCAACTATCCATGTACAATGGTTAGCATTGCTTAATCGCCATTCTACTTCACGCATTGCCTCGTGTGTAGCTTCCATATGTCCTAGTATATTCATTTTGTTTCAACTCCCATTTCGTCTAGGCAAGCAACAAAAACACATGCTTCTTTAAGAGGCATATCTTTTGCCGCCTTTATTATTTCATTAGTAATTAAGATGTTGCTTTCTTTGTGAATTAATTCAAAACAATTATTTTCATACGCGGCATACCCGGTTGTTCTACAGCGCTGATACGCATGGTTAGTGGACAAGATGAAATATACCTCATTATCATCCCCTAACATCTCCATTAGCCCTAGTTGTAATTTTTGACTCCTTTTCTTGTTTTCCGCATCCATACCAGTAGACATCAAGATCTTCCTCATTCTTTTGTCAAGACGTTCTTGTGAAGCACTGGGTAAATGAAAGCGAACTAGTGTAAAAGGTATACCCTTCTCACAAAAGCTCACCCTTGTCACTTGGTTAGGAGGTCTGCATTTGTACCAATCATTGTAGTTTTCAAAAGTTTTAAAAACATTAATAGGATTAAGCATTGTAACTTCCATATGTCCTAGTATATTCATTTTATTTCTCCGAATTAGTTATTCGTTGCTTTAACTCTGAAGAAGAAAACTTATGCGCACGTTCATTGAAGTAGCACTTTATTTCTCTGTTCTGACAAATTGCTTTACCAGTAAAGTTTAAAAGTTTATGCTCTTCTCCAAGTATTCTTACATCAATATCATACATGGATAGTAGCTCCTCTAGGTCACTCTCTGTCACATAGGGGATAATCTCGTCAACGTAGGAGATACCCTTAAGCTGAGTATAACGTTCCACTAACGATTGTACTGGCTTGCTCTTACTGCTCCTATCTATCGAAGGGTCAACTTGCAACCCCACGATAAGATAGTCACAATGTTTTTTAGCATTACGCAACATAGAAACATGGCCAGAGTGTAAGAGATCAAAGGTCGAGCATGTAAATCCTACAGTGTCCATAATAAGTTCCTTAGTGAGTTTCATACCAGTTATCTCCGATTATTGCTTCACCATCCATACAATTAACATCATACCACTTCGGTGCTTCTCTGAATGACTCAGCCATAATCTCAGCGGCTCGTGCTACATGGTCTTCCCGTACAGCTATTTGCATCTCATCATGGTAAAAGATCAGAGGTTTAGCATCAATGCCTTCCTCCTCAAACTTATCCATAGTGTAAGCAACAGCGGCTTTACAAGTAATACCTTCAGCAGATTGTAGCAAGTAGTTAAGTGCCTTGTGACCAGAGTCCAAGTAAATGCGTCTGCCATCTAAGGCAGGAATAGACGCTCTACGATCTCGTGCTTCAGACATTTTAACAATTTCCATTAGGCGATCAGTGAGACGTTTAAAACCGGGTATAGCCGCCGAGAACTTAGCTCGTGACTCTTTACCTGCTTTACTATCTCTTTTGCCTGTCAAGATTAAACCTAGCTTCTCAAGACCTGCGCCAAACAGAAAAGCATAAATCCAAGGTTTAGCAGTTGTCCGCTCGCAACCCAATATGTCAGCGTTCTTTTGATGTACATCTCCGTTAATAACTTCATTTGTAAAATCGTCATCCTTAATGTAGTGGCATAATGCCCTGAATTGATTACCAGCACTATCAGCGCCGATTACTTTATATCCTTCTTCACAGCCAAACAGCGAGCGCATTTCTTTACCCCATGACGCTGTAGACCCCGGAACGTTAACAACGATCTTGTGTCTAGCACGACCTGTAGGAGTAGAGATAGTAAACATCTCACCACGTAGCATTCCATCTTCATCCATGTTAGCAATCCAACCTTGCAAGATACCTAATCGAGAACGAGTAGTATAGAAACGGTTAAGTTGAATACCATCTTCACCAAGCATAACCATTGATGGTTCACATAGTTTAGGTGATTTCTTCTTAAACTCTCTACCTTTCTTTTCCCAATTCCAATCAAGAGGTTCCCAACCGATACTATACAGGTATTCCTTAACATAATCCATAGAACCTAAATCAGGGTCTAAGAACTTAATACGTTGATAAGGGCCAGCTAGTGGTTGTGTAGTCTTACCTAGTTCTTGGTCAATACCAAAGTGATGAGTAGTACGTGCCATATAAGCGCCGTCTTTACGGTACTCAGGTTCACGAGGTTCATCATCCATGATAGTCATACGCATCTTCATCTTAGGTTCAACTAGATTACGGACTTCTTCTAACTCTAAAATCATTTCCTTCTCAAGTTCTAACGCTCTATCAATATTAAACTTCCAACCGTTCTCAGTACATTGAGATTGAAACTCAGATAAACGATGTTCAACACGCAAACTTTTCTTCATACGATCAGGGGTTTTAGAAGACTTTAAAAACTCTGTTAATTGACGAGCAAGCAAACGATATACTTTCTCATTGATTTTAACATCTTCTCTACAACGGTGAACCATATCTTCACTGAAGTTCATCCAGTCTTCATGTTCAGGTTTCTTAACACCTAAGTACTCACCCCACAATGCTAAACCATGTCGTCCGTTAAAACGATTATAATCAAGTATTTGCGACATAAGCATAGTATCACGGATAGCAGTGTGCTTCTGTGGAACCCAGTTCATAAGCTTCTTCAAGACAGCAAGGTCATACTGGATTTGGTTGTGAGCAATTAACTCTTTCGCCTTATCAAATATAATCTTAAAGTCTAACAAAGGTCTAACAATGAGGTTATTCTCTTTGTCAGTCTTTAGCTCAGTGTGATCACAGAATACATACTCCATCTCTGTTTCAATGTCTTTCGCTACAACCATCCATACTGTATCAGCAGGTGGTTTATTCTTCTGACCTCGCAAGAGGCCATTTGCTTCAATATCATAAATCAGCTTCATTATAGCACCTCGTTACGAACAGTCAAAACAACTGTTTCATTCTTTAGTTTACCTTCGAACACTTTACCGGACGAACCAATAGCGACTAAATCCATAGCACAAACAAAGCTAAGGTAATTAATGTCTAAAGGAACACGGGGGTTCTCTGGGGTGATACTTATCTCAAGCAGTTTAAAAGGTGCTACTCTTCCGTTAAAAGAAGGGTACGTTGCTTCAGTTATCCTTATCTGGTTCTCTAGTAATGTTCTAAGACCAGAGACAACTAACTGTTGAGTCAGCATTCTATATTTAGTTTGTGTATCCATAGTTTTCTCCTTCAGGGTCAATTTTGCTTTCGCAGTTTATTCCCTAATCATTTTTCCAATAAGCTTCTCTTGTGAACTTATCAATGTAATAGCGCTTAGTGGTTTCATCAACTTCGAAGTCAGGAAATCTCTCCATTATCTTATCGATGTAACCAAAGTTAATCTCTCCCAGTTTAGAGAAATCAAACGCTAACGTGTTGGTTTTAATTGACTCCATAAAAGCAGTGCTAAATACGGGGTCAAAGTCTTGGGTTTGCCATGCTTTACTTAGAGAGCAACAAAAGTAGTTCTCAATGTATTTGCGAGGATTTAATGAGTCTAAGACAATTACTTGGGTCTGAGTATTTACATGGTGAGCACTAAAATAACCTTCATAGATCTGGTAGATCGAGGTATCTGCTTTTCCATATTTAGCGTAACGTTCAGAGCCTTCCATCAGCTTAAAATCACTGTATCCGTGGGTACCATTTAACAGAGATGGCATCCATGTTTCATACTCAAACGAAGGGTTCCGCTTGACATAAACATCGAAGTCATTTCCAGAGCGCTGAAAATAGTGATCTCGGAGCATACCTCCAGCAAGGTATACATCCGTCTTAAGGAGGGATGAGAGAGATTTAAGTAGGGATTTACCAGCTTTTTTCTGAAAACCTATAATTGCTTTCATGTCCATTCCTTATTACGTTATTATTTAATATCGCCTTGTTGTACAAGTGTTTCAAATGTATTCCAAAGCTTCCTGAACTTCAACTCATTAATAGAACGTAAGCCCAGCAAAGCGTTTGCCATCTCATCTTCATCAGTGATTTCAGCATGGAACAAAAGGTCTATGTCGCTAACCACATTCCAGCAATCCATTATCTGTGTTTCTAAATCAAACCTATCAAGCTTTTTCATTGCGATAGTCCTTACTAGTCGTTGTTGTTAGGATCGACTTCACCTGTCTGCTGATACTTAACTAAGCAGTTCAGATACCATCGGGCTTTACGATACTCTTGCTCAACATCGTCCTTCTTGCCAGCACGCATTAGATACTTGTATACTTGTCCGAGCAAGTGAGCTTCAACACCCTCTTTACCTTCAAGCATGTGTTGCATCATTTCCATGTACTGATAACCGGGAACTACATCATTGTAGTGAGAACCGCTTACTGCTTTACTAATGTCATCTACAGCAAGATCTGCTTTAGTAGCGCCTACTTCACCATAAACTTCCATCATAGTTGGACTCATTTCAGAACTACGAGCTAACTTTTCAAGACCCTTACGTGCGGCTTCTGCTAATATGCCTTTGCTTACATCAATGTCTTTCTCTTCCTGTATTGCAAAGATGTGCTCAAGGGTAATACGTGGCATGTCACCATCCATTTGTTGCCCTACTAAATCCAGACAGTCATAGCGGTGGTGTGGAGGATTACCGTATACTTCATAGAAAGACATAATCTCTAAGCCTGCTTTCTCAGCACAAGCGTACATCATGCTCTCTTCTTTGAACTGGTAATCTCTGTTAATTAAATAAGAAGCACACATTTCAGCGTTGGCTTCGTCTAACATTGGTTGTGATACATTCATATTAATATCCTCGGTCATCTTGGTTTCTGTTAAAGAATACATCACCGTTTTTGGCGATACATTCATCTTCGTATGGTGCTACATAACGGCGATAAAACTCAAGGTTGGCACCATTCAAGGCACCCATAACATCGTTCATGTTCTGATAGCGGTAGTCACTGTTCTTCATAAACTCAGCAACAATAACAGCTATCATGTACTGGATCTCCCCAGCGGTTTTAGGTTCAAGACCTGAGACAACGCCTCGAAACTCTTCGAAACCATCACGATCGTCTTGTGCAATATATGGCATTATTTTTTCTCCTCAATAAATTTATATCCTATACGGATAGATAAGTATTCTCTATTAGCGGCAGGTACTCTGAGATGCAAGTACTTTTTTCCCCTCCACAAAATAGCGAAACACGGGCGGCCTGATCTAAACTCTTTATAGCCGTACGCGCATCCTGAAAGCAACCACAGCCTTCCTATTCGTAGAACTCTTCCTATAACGTGGCTTTTGTCTCCGTGGGAGTTACGGAAGTGAACTCGAACACTACTCCCTCTTACTGCTCCTTTGGCTACGTTTTTGTCACCTTCAACGTACTCCATATCTGGGCGCTTAAAAGGATTATACTTAATGTGCTTAACAAAGCTATCTCTCAATACAATATTTCTCATATCAAATTATCCTAAAAGTTCTCTTTTCATTTCATAGTAACGCTGATAAGCTTCGACAGTGTCTTCTCCTTGGTATTCTTCAGGCATACATTGTGGAGGAGGGACAAAGCTTTTAACAGGGGTGTTAACGGGTGGTACTTTAAGTAACTCTTCCATCTTAGTGATAGTTAAATGTTTACGATGGAATCTACGAGTATATTCTTCGCCTAACTCTAACATGTGCTCATATAGCCACATATAATTCGCAGTAGACTCACGAACCCACTTAGCAGACGGGTGGTTTACGTGTGTCTTCTTGTAGAATCTTTCGTCTACAGTACCTAACTCGTGGTGGGCAGTACATAACATTTGAGCAGACTCAAGTATCATTTTGACGACATGCTTGTTATGTTGTTGTACAGCGGCCATTTTAGGGGACTCACTTAAATAAAAGATATTCATTAGTAGTAACTCTTGACAGCTTCAACAGCACTCTCGAAAGAATAATGTTTCTCAGTGTACATTGCTTCGTAGAACGGGTGAATAAAATCGTCCTTCTCAGCAACAATGATTATAATCTTATTCTTCATATGAGCAAACATTAACTCACAAGAAGTACCTGTACCACGACCAGAGCCTCTACGGACATCTGCGAGTACAATACGGCTTTCAGCAATGTCTTGAAGGTCTTGCTTGAATATACGTTTACAAGTATTCATGTTACGTACTTCATCTTCAAGGTTGCTACCTAGCTGATCGTGAAATGATACACGACGAGTAGGATCCAGAACATCAATACCTTCGGCATTTAGTTCCTCAGTGACATTATCTCGCCACCCTTTCATAAAGTCCTTAGAACAATCTTCCATCGGACCTGCGACATACACATAATCTTTTAATGCAATCTTCATATAGGTATCTCCAAAATGCTTAAAAAAGCGACACTAAGGTTCTAGTGCCGCTGGGTTTTAATTGACTACTACTTCCTACCAATCTGAATCATCAGAGCTAGTGTCAGTAGGTACAACTACTTCTGTCTCGCCTTCAAGTTCGAAGCTAAGACCGTTACCGTTCTTGTATTCAACTAGCTTAGTTACTTGCACGGCTTTTAGAGAGAAACCGATACCGTCTGTTCCGTTCATCGTGTACTTGTAAGTATCGATCTGAACGTTACCAACAGAACCGTTACCCAAGATATCAGCACTGATAGGCATTAACTGACCATCAACTACTTTTACTGGATCACGAGCGGTTCCATCACGGGTAAACGCTTTACGCTTTAGGTTTACTTGATAAAAAGTTCCGTTATCGTCTTCTTTCATTGTGCAAGTCATTCCATAGTCTTTCCACTTCTTTGCTTCGACTTTATCAGATGTACGGATTTGTAGTTCCCAGTGTGGCTGTGGAGCGTTGAAAGGGTTTACAGGTGCATCTAGCTTGGCCCAGAAAAGATCAGCAGAACGGATTACGATTGAATTTGACATAGTTTATTTCATTTAGGATTTATTAAAATTAATATTTAGGTTAAGTGTTTTATGCTAATGATCTAGCAGAATGCGAAGTCACTTTCAATGACATCGGTTAGTACGAGAGAACCTCTCTCAGGGTATAACTCAAGGCAATCAGTCTGTGCTAACAATTGTGCTAACGGATCAGACTCATAGAACCTTACA
>Ga0209092_10002027_pt1 | contig 19013 bp, 17 predicted proteins | sample FraStrMetagenome_FD_187446 | JGI IMG/M metagenome (GOLD analysis project Ga0209092, IMG submission 187446) | Marine eukaryotic phytoplankton communities from Arctic Ocean - Fram Strait ARC3M Metagenome (SPAdes) (version 2) | ecosystem: Environmental > Aquatic > Marine > Oceanic | place: Fram...
GGTTTGACGGTCGTTGTGACGTTTTGAATTTCCATGTGTTGAAGTAGTTGTTGGAATGGAGGTGCGGTGAATTCAGTTCCGTTATCGTGGATGCAACGGAGGGGGTGTGGATATCGTGACAACCATAGGGAATGGAATTTATTCGAAACATGAAGGGAGGATTTATTGTTAAGGCGGCATGCGTCGCAGAGGCCGGAAAAAGGATCGATGCAGGTAAGAGCCAACACAGAAACAGACCACTTCGGTGGGATCTGGAAAGTCCATGAGCCAACCAAATCAATTTGAACTTCGTCCCACGGGTTAGCTTCTGCTTGTTTATCAGGGAGGTGGCCGAGGCGAGGGAATGGGCCTTTGACGCGTTGACAGATGTCGCACGTTTTGATGAAACTGTTGATTGCACTTCTCATAGAATAAAAATAAAAATGTGTAGAAATGGACTGATGTAGGCGTGTTGCACCTGGATGATGTAGGATTCGGTGATAGTAGTCAATGGTTGGTGTAATGAGTGACTTCGGATGGAAAATTTTCCAATCATCCGATACATGTTTACGATAGTGCAGAAGTTGAAAATCGCCGAGTGAACGAATTTTATACTGATTAGGCGAAGAAGTTGTAAGTTGCTTTAAAGAGGAATCCTTTTGTTGGTGTTGTTGGATAATATCGAAATGAAGGGAGAACTTTTGGCTGATAATTGTATGAATAGGAAGGTTAAAGTAAGAATCATAAAATTTCATTTCCAATTCTTTGATTGCAAGAGGTTCTTCTGTATGACGCAGGGGTAGGCGAGAAATGGCATCGGCTACGAGGTTTGATGCACCTTGTCGAAAGATGATAGTGATGGTGAATTCTTCGGCGAGAAGGCGCCAGCGAAGTGCGCGTTGGGAGGAAAGGCGGTTGAAAGTAAGATTACGATGGTCGGTGAAGGCAAAAATTTTATTGCCGTATAAGATGGTACGGTACTCGACTAGAGTTTCGACGATGCTGAGTAACTCTTTTTCCAGCGTGGTATAATTTCGTTGAGCGGAAGATAATTTTCTACTAAAAAGGCGATTGGGCGGAAACCAAGAGGGATCGTAGATGTTGAATTTTCAAGAAAGATTTTGGTGATTGTATTAACTGACGAGAGAGAAGTATGTTGGCTGATGATCCTTCCCAACTGGTAGTCGCTTGCGTCTGGTTCGATGATGAAGGGTAAACGTGGGTTTGTTGACCAATGAAACTTAATTTTTGGACTAGTCAGACTCGTAAGAGGAGCAAGAACGTGACTTCGTTGCGGAATAAAATCACGATAATAGTTGACTAAACCGATAAAACTTCGAAGCTGTTTCACGTTTGTTGGCGCTTCTAAATTTAAAATTATCGATATCTTTTGTAGTTGTGGCTTGATTCCTGACGAAGTAATAGCGTGACCGAGATAGTCGACTTCTGCTGCTGCAAAGGTACATTTAGATTTGTTGATACGGAAATTTTCACTGGATAAAACAGAGAGTACGTCGCGCAAGGCTTCTAAGTGTTTCTCGAAGGAACCGGTAGTAAAAATAGCGATGTCATCCATGAAAACTTCCACGTTCACGTCCTGCCCGAAAAGAGAATCCATTATTGATTGCGCGAACGACGGCGCAATTTTTATTCCCATCGGTAGGCGTAGGTATTGGTATAGGCCGAATGGTGTAGTGATTACGCATAGTTGGCGAGATGGAGGGTCAAGATCAAAGTGGTAGAATTGCGACGTAATGTCGATTACTGAGACATAGTCGAATGATGAACGTCGTTGGAGCACGTCTTTGATTTGAGGCAGTGGATAAGGGGCGTCGGCGAGTAATTTGTTGAGACGACGAAAATCGCTGACGAGGCGAAAGGTACCGTTTTTCTTTGGAACGAGAAAGGAAGGAAAAGCCCAGTTAGAAGAAATAATTCTGCGAAGGACATTATTTTTTACTAAGTCTGTAATAATTTGCTTGAAGTGGTGGTGATAGTTGTTGGGAATTGAAAATGGTTTCGAGTGGATGGGTGTCGTGTGAGGATCGATGAGTTGTTGTTTTACTTGATGGGTAGATTTTCCGATGTCGTTGTCGAAAAGTCGTGGAAATTTGGAAAGGATGATATTTAACTGCTGTTTTTGGTCGTGTGTGAGATTGGTTGAAGTTGTAGCAGTAAGAGTATCATTAATGAAATTCTGTACGGTGATTCGTTCTGTAGATAGCTTCGTGTTACGTTGAAGGAAGGGTAATGTGACGTTGAGGCACGAAGTTTCGTTTTTCGCGAAATTAATGATGAATCCGAATTGTTGTATGATGTTACGTCCAAGGATGATGTCGTAGGCGCAATGTTTGCTGTCGTCGAAAATAATTAATTCTACGTTTTCCAGCCAGATGTTGATGTTGAATTGAGGGAAGCGAATTTTAGAAAGGGTAATGTATTCATGATGCTGATGTACTCCCGGTGATGATAATGCCGAATAGGGTTGAGGAGATTGATGTTTCGTAAGAGATTTTGGGAGACGAGAGAGTGGAATAAGTGATTTCGTACCTCCAGAGTCGAGAAGGCAATTCTTGAAGATAAAGATTTCATCCGAAGTTTCAGATGTTCCCTCGGTGATTACTTGAGGAACTGGTTCATTTGGAGGAGCGATGGATTTGAAGTCGTCGTCATAGGGATTGGTAGACGTGCTGTCGTCATCGTTGGTTTCGTGGCGTGTTTGTTCGTCGTTGAAGTTATCGTTCGACTTTTTTGCTGATGTTGTAGTCGCTGCGTTGCGTGCAGGTGGGCGGTAGTTGGGACCGTCTTTGTTGAAGATGCAAAAGTGCCACTTGTGGCCGCCATGGATTGGACAGACGTCGTCAGGCTTGACGCGAGGGGAACTTGAAGTTGGGTTAGAGGTAGAACCATTATCATTATAGTTGTTATTATTGTTATTACGTTGATTATTACTATTATTAGTACTCGTATGTTACTTACGCGATGTGTTCGAAGACTCGTTGTGAAAGATATCGAAGTATTGAGCGAGCTCGTCGATGTTTTGAGTTGTTAATTTGTTCCCGTGTTTACGAAATTCCTTCTTCCAATGTGTTGGCATGGCTGAGAAGTAGATAGATTTAAGGCGTGTGTCGTCGAACTTGTCGTCGTCCTCTGCGTCGGGAATGAGTAGGATTTGGTTGTTTAGACGTACAAGTTGATTCTTAAAAACGGAAGGTTTTGTATGACGTGGTTTGCAAATGTGGTTGTTGTAATTTAGTTGATCTTGTAGAAGTTCTGACGTATCTCGTGGGTCGTGTAGACGTATGGAGGTGTCGACGTCTTCTGCGAAGTTTGTTGGAGAACGATTGGCGTCAGTCTGACGTGGTCGGGTGATGTCGTACCACTCAGGTAACGCTTCTTGACGTAGGCAGCGCGTGAAAGTGTAGTAGAGGTTCGGTCCGTTATCGCCGTCGAACTGAACTTGATTCATGATGTCGAGAACGTGCTGGTAGAAGGTTGCTCTGGCAGCAAGTAGAGGACTGCACTTGAAGATAGGAAAATCTACCGTCTCCTTTTCGTCGGGGAAGAAAGGATGAGGAATTTTTAATTTGTAGTGTTCTGTAGAGGTCCATTGATAATTAAGACGGAAGGGAGGATTAAACTCGTCATGAAGTTTAGCAAGTGGATGAGGTTGGCGACTGTTATTGCGATAGTTCTTCCTTGTGTTGTTATCGCTACCGCTGTTTCTTTGATGATGATAATTACGTTTGTTAAATTGATTACTCATGTTGATGTATTGAAGATGTGAAGTAGATTAAGTGCAATTGCTATCGATAATTATCGATAATTATCGATGCAGTACTCGACCAAGAAGGAGTATTGCGAGAGATTAAAAGATGATGAAGGAAAATGCAAGATGATAATTATAAGACTAAAAAGTAACTAGGATTGATCTTCTGACTCATGACTCATTGCAGAAGATAAATTCAAGATCAAGATAACCGTTATAGGCTAATCTAGTATATTATGCAGTGTGTCTACTGCAATAACTTAGGATATGAAGTAAAAAATAGGGCATACATTATTGTGAGAGCAGACTGCATGCTATTTTCAAAATTTCCACGAAGCAGTGATGGGCCCACGCCTGAACGATTGTCGCCTTTCTTGGTGTAGGTCCATCCATTTGCGGTAGGCTTTCGTCACTTGCATATTCATTTTTGATATATGATATCACAATGATATATGATATCACAATATTATTGCACGGTATTGCAATACTTGGTATGTCCAGCAATATTATTGCAATACTTGGTGTGTCCAGCAATAATTATTGCAATACTTGGTGGATCCAGCAATATTATTGCAATACTTGGTGGGTCCAGCAATAATTATTGCAATACTTTTAAACCGTAAAATATTATTGCAATACCAAAATATTGCAATTAATTGCAATTGCAATAATATTGTCCCATCCCCTGGATGTGGCAGATGTCTACCACAGTGGCACTGCCACCCTGTCACTTGAGAGTCGGTTCTGCTATGGTGGCAGATCTATAATTCAGCATATTTCACTCAATTATAGTGTCAATGATACAAATGATTGTTATAATAACTATGTAATGCCCAACGCATACATCAGTATTTATTTGTAGAGTAATTCATGGGTTGAAAGTTGAAATACATCCTCATAGGCACCACATATTATGTTTAGGCTCCGTGAATGAAATCTTTTGAGATCTTCATTCTTTAACCCTTTTCTACCCACGGGACTTGAATTTTGTTTTGGCAATTATACTTCTCATTGAAAGAACACAACATCGTGCACCTCTCTGAAAACATACTTGCACTCAATAAAATAACTTCATATTCTATATACAACCATGTCGTCCCTCGTCCATAATTGGGTGGAGTGGTGGATGATGATTCTCACTACCAAGAATTTGATGACCCATTAGCCTCAGATGGGTCCGATTTTGAGGAAATTGCCATTGTGGAGGCAGATGATCTCTTTTCTGATGATGATGATAGTTTTTCTCACTCACATCAGTTGAAAATAGTAAACTTCAAGATATTAGAAGGGGTTGGAATTATAGAGCCATGACACTGGGAACTGATAAAATCATCATGATTGATGCTGCAAATGACCTGAATTTGCAAGAAAAACAAATTCAATACCTACACAACAACGCATCATATAATACCATAAACCTAACCGTGTTTCAAAAGAAAATATACCGCACAACCATATGACACTCATTTACCATATGTTAACGTGATCTAAGTAATTGTAGTAAAGTACGGATAATATGCCTGTAATTGAGGAATCCAGGGGTTTTCGTAGTCCAGATCTAGATGATGATGCCGACAGCTATGGGACACAAGATAGTGGAGAGTTTGGAATAATCCCTGCTGAAGAGGAACTCCTTCATGATATGAGAGATGATTTCAGCGTGAGAACCGGGGTTCTGTGTGACGGATATATCGATACTGATGGTAATGATTTGGTGTATAGGTTGACGGATCACTTACATTTTCCAATGGTGGACTGTTACGCTATTTCTCACCTATTCCTTTATATTATAACCTATAAATATACAAATGAATCACTTACACTAAATATGAAAGGATTGTGTACTTAGAATGGTGTTTTTTGAGCTTCTTAGAAAGAAATTCTAAAATTGTTCTGCGCGACATTGCGCAAATATTGCGCAATTTTGCCAAAATATGGTGTTTTCAAAACTTTGTATCTCACGATAGAAACAGGCTATCACTTATTTGACATTTTTCCAACAAAGACAAAGCATTAATCTTTCATATGACGAGTCGACCCGGGTCTTAGATGATAGTTTAATTTTCCAAAAAGCATCCCCTGTCATAGAAAATTACGTAGAGCTATATATCGGTTATTCTAGAATATCTCAACTTCTGTTAAATCATATTCATAAAAAATTTGCAGATACATCCCAAACACTATGATAAGGAGAGTCTGAAGTACTCGGAATGGTGAAAATTAGGTTTCTAGAAGTGAAATTACAACATTTCGCAAAAAGTACTACTAAAGTACTACCTGAGTAGAAAAGGGTTTAAAGAATGTACTTATTGAAAGCGTTTAGATCCTATTTGGTCGCATTTTCTTCGTTCTGCTGAATCTAAGCACAGTGCATTGCACTATGCATGTACTGCAATAAAATTTTATCGGGGCGCTTTCATTTCATGCGAAAACACATCACAGATAAATGTAGTGTTATGTTATATCTTCTGAAGACCGAGCAACCTTTATTAGGTCCATGAACAACAAAGACACACCTGTTCATCTAGCCGACGAAATGAAGGCTTCATCACAGAGGCAGTTCGAAACGAAGAATGAGGCAGAAGTTGATGATACTGCGACGAAGAGGAAAAAGTCAGGATCAACAATTAGTGCATATATGAAGAAAAACTTGATAAGAAAAGCTAAGAAAATCTTTATATAATGCTGTTGCAAGCCCTAATCTGGGGTAACATATTTCGGCGGATTGATGTCCCCATCGAATTAGACGGATTTTATCCAATTAGGTGGGTGTTTATTTTTTTATGTACCTGCCAACATCGCTAACTTAATCTTTTAAATTATATTAACCAAACTACGCGCATTCTACTCCTGTGTATTTTGATGTATTCAGTTTCTCTGGGTGCTGATGTTAAGTTAACGAACATCCTGCTAGAACATAGCTGTCTTTGCTATTTTTTTGGTCATTTTTCAAGTAATTTAGAAGATGCCAAGGAAGACGCTAAGACGGGGAATTGGCGCTAAATGCAACATCCCCAAGCGCTTCCTCCACCCCAAACGTATTATAGATGCACATACACAATATCACAACAAGCAAGATGTTGAGGGGTTATTGATCATCGAAAGGGAGGAAAGAACGATCAACAAAAAAAAGGCAATATGCTGTATTTTTCGTCATGCGAGCTTCGATGACAATGTCACCCTATATTGTGTCGAAAAGTTCGCGAAGGTAATCGAAGAAGGTCACGAAGATCACTTCTTTGTGCCTTCAACATGTACGAGGGCGTCAGATGGAGTTGCTGGTGGGTCCGAGGGGGGAAATGTGGATGCTGTCGGGAGTCCCGTGAACCCGAACTTATCAGAAGATCGTCATCGTCGGGAGAGAGAGGAAGGCGCAATTCCATTTCGATTGACTGATAGAATGGTCGATGATATTGAAGATGTAGCTAGAATTCGAGATATGGGCTTTCCTGTCGATGACGACAATGAGCCGGCGCTAGAAAATTTTCCAGATGATAATGAGCCGGTGTCGCAGAATGCTATTGTTGGAAGTAATGGCCTACTTTCCACGCACCATCAAGCATGGAGGGATGACGTTTATTTTGATAAGGCAGCAGCGTCGAGGGGTTTAACGGCAAGCGTACGTTGTATTGATAAAGTGAAGAATTCAACAATGGAGGTATTCATGTTGTTTTTCGGCGACGCATTACTGGAGTTAGTACTCAACAGTACTAACCAGAACCTACCGCATGGAACTGTGAAGATAATAAAGGGAGAGCTAGTTAGATTTTTAGGAATGCAGTTGGCTATAAGTACTACCTCGGGTTTCGCACGGGAAGATTTCTGGGTAATATATTTCATTTAACTTTGTTAACAGCCCATTCCTTATTCGATTTTTGTCCAAACTAAATGTGGCAGAACAGTGGCATGCCACGTGGCAGAAGCCTCTGCCATTATGCTAAATTTGATCAAATGGCGTGCCAGCAGCACTGCCAATTACGAAAAGGTCTGCCCGTCATCCTACCTACCGATAGGCCTGGTCCCACTCTCTACTCGCCGAAGATCCAACACATATTACCAGTAGGCTAAAGTAGCTCACCACAGTGGTCCTAGAGAGAGATGTCCTTTTGGAAATTCATTTCGTCGTTGAAAGTCATAAAACAATAGTCTTCCTTTTGTTATTTTCCATGAGAAAAAATAATACTTCGAAGTATAATATAATGCAAACTGAGTTAGACGACAAAGAACATACAAGTGATGACCATAGCAAAAGTAAATGCGAGGCCATGGACAAACTTGAACGCCAAATCAGCAAGTTGCTGAATACAGAAGAAAAGATCAATGAAGTTGGTTCGTTACCAAACTGTGCCTTGGTGTTTGATTGTGATGGCACCCTACTCGATACGATGCCGATTTATTACGAAAGTTGGAGTAGAGCATGCAAAGAGCTTGACTTGGAATTCCCCATGGAACGGTTTTACAGTATGGCCGGTAAGACAGTTGAGGATATTTTTCAAATTTTGCTAGACGAGGCAACTGCTACAAAGGAAGGAAGTCAGTGTAGGGCGTTGATGCTGGGTGTTACTGCCAAAGATTGTGAGAATATTAAGAGAGAACACCATCGTGTTATAGAGGAGGAAGAAGGCATGTATGCACCGTCAATAGACATCGTTGTGGACGTTGCGAGGAAATATGAGGGGAAGTTGCGATTAGCAGTAGCTTCGTCTGGATGGAGAGATCATGTTTTGAAGGGGTTAGAGAGGAATAATATTCTGCATCTTTTTGATCATGTTGTTACAGCCGATGAAGAAGAAGTTGCGAATCCTAAACCAGCCCCAGGTTAGTTTAAATGTGAATGGAAAATGTTTGATGTAAGTTTTCTCATTCATTGTCTTTTACTTTCAATAGATATATTTTTGGAAGCTTCAAGACGCCTGAATGTTTGTCCTGAGCGATGCATAGGACTGGAAGATGCTGACCTTGGAATGGCGTCTATTAATCGAGCAAATTATCTGTATGCGGCGGACGTAAGGAAGTTTCATGCTTATCCAAGAAATGTGGAAAGGCGAAACGTCGTGTCAAAGACGTTGGAATAATATGTTGGAATATTCATCCAACACCCTCTCTTATATCTTCATATACTGCGCCCCTACCCGCCACATTTTCGAAGAGGTCTGTAACTTTTGGAAAGGTGCTTACGCTATACTCAACAAATGTTTTAAAATGACGTTTGGATGAATGACAACTAGATGAATTAATGATACGGCAGGTATAAAATAAAAGAAGCTGCGACTCCGGCGGTATACACTGGAAGTTTCAGGTGTTACTGCTCAAAACATGGGAAGTCTCGATAAAATGATGAAGAAAATGATGGTTCAAATTTAATGCTTTGATCATAAAAATGCTACTACTCCTCTTCCGACCCAGTGACAGGTGAAGAAATATTTCAGGATTGAGATTACAGTGTGACTTAATTTTGGATAGGATTCTCTTAGTCGTTCGGCTTATCGTATTATTGATTCTTGTAGTCTCGATAATCCGTGGTTCACTTACAATAATTTGAAGTATACTTATCAAGAACATAATTCTTTGAAATTTCATAAGTTTCGACTGATAATGTTCATGACGTGCAAGGATTAAATCTATATTCTTGACCGATTTCAATTATATATGTTGTGTATCATTACAATTGGACAAAGCCTAAAGCGTGAGCTTTATAACTGTTGACAATTAATGCATACAGGCGAATAAAAAAGTCAATATACGCAAGTATGGTTTTATTGTTTTTGTTTTTCTATGTAAATATTTATTACGATAGTAACAGCAAAAACTATTTTTGGAAATGAAGAAAATAAAGACTGGAACTCGAAAATGTGTTTTGACTTCAACGAAGGTATCATTAAATTTCAAATTGCCTTATTGCACCCATTGCCGATCTTTTCACAGGCTTAGTCAAAGCCTTTGAAGACATAATAGAATGATGCGTACTCATTTGTTCAATGGTTATATCTTGTCGCCGAGCGAGAAGATGGGCTACGAGTTTCAGAAGCTTGTAGGCAAGTTCCGGCGAATCTTTCTCGATTCGTTGAAGCTCAGTATAGGTAAGATGATGAAGTCGACACTGGGTAACAGCAATATGGATCCCGGGATTTTTCATACCGGTGCAAGCCTCGGTTGAGCCTATTATCCATCCTGGTCCTATTCGCGCAAGACGAAACGTATGCTGACTCCTCGCAGTTCTCCTTCTCTTCTTAATTTTGGCGTTGAGGTCAGCCTTGCTAGGCGAGCGCGCCTTCAAACTACCGATGCTATGCAAAGCTCCAGTGCTACGAGCATTTCGGGTCAGAGATTGCGACGGATCTTTTTCAACCTTCAAAATTCCATGTTCGACAAAGAAGATCCCTCGTTCCTCTTCGTCAACTACACCTACATTTTCATCTGTTTCAAATAGGCTCTGGCCGGGTTGTATTATCAGTGGGGAGACGTATTCTTTCAAACCTCGCAGTTCAATTGATGCATCTTTGAAAGGGAAACGAATCGTAGAAACTTGAATAATTTTTTATTTTCTTCATACTTACAAAATATACTCACCTAGTCCATGCTGTGTGTTACGAAGAAAAAGTTTGGAAATAGTCAGAAGCGTTCATAGTTGTAAATATCTGGAAAAATATCATAATCCTCACCTGATCATCGATCTGTTCTAGTGCATAAAGAAATCCATCGTCATCATCCATAGATGATTTTATTTGGGTCAACGAGTGCATACGCACCGATCCTCTCATCTTTTCTTCCTTTTCTATTTGGCAATATTCTTGTAATAAAAAATCTTCTGCCGCACCCAGCGCATGTTCTAGCGAATTAAAATAAGATTTCTTGCTTCCAACTCCTCTGGACAACAACTCTAATCTACTTTGTCTCAAAGTGCCTGATATATAAACTTCACAATTTTGCATTCTGCAGAGAGTAGAAATGTCAACGAAAACGTCAATAGCTGACGTGTCCATCCCTGTAACTAAAGCGACATCTATAACAACGACTAGCGGTTTGGGGGGAAAGTCGTGCACGGACAAATGCTCTGGGGTATCTTCGAACATGCTCTGTATGTACTGAACGCATGACGAAGCATTGCCAAAGAAAAGATAGTTCTGAAGAACGAGCACCTGAATACAATCAGCATGCTAAACAAAAAAAGCAACAGATTTTCAGATATAGCATTTAATATACCTACTGTTGGATATCATACCTCATCAAGCCAATTGTTGGAATAGAAATCTCTCTCAACTGTCGACCTAATTGTCAATCCTTTAAAAAAGCAATGAGGTAAATAATTGAGACAAAGCTTAATAATTACAGTTAAAAACTAAAACACCTCACCGTTTGCAATATACTTGACCACTCCAGACCGATAAAATGCGCCAACAAAGACAAAAGTGGACAAACCAACTCCTACTGCAAAAGCTTCGAGCATACCCCAAGAAAAAGATAGGATTATTATGAACGGTACCACTGACCATTCGGCTTTGTCCTTAATTCTATAAAACGATCTCACAAACCATGCGTCTAGAGTGTCTAATGCACTTTTAACTATGAGAGAAGAAAATGCGGCCTTCGGTATAAAGTTGACGAGTTTAAAATCTGTAACGTAAATGAAAAGGAGGCACATTGCACAAAAAAGTTGAGGAGCCTTTCCAGTGGCATTTAGCTAATGGAAGATAAATTGGTGAAAAGTCGACGCAAAATGTGGAATGAATTTTCGTAAGATATACTGACCTTGGATAGACTGATACTGACAGATATAGACGGTAGGCAGGCAAATCCTCCAATAAGTCCAATAACGGAATGAACGACTCCGTACCATTTTAGCAAATCAAGGGGTTGGACTAGTTTATATGGCTGCACTTCTTTCCGATGAGAGTTCACTGCTTTGTTTGGTTCAAAGTGTCCGTAGTCAAAGTTTGAAGATTCTGACAGTATAGTAGATGTACTACGTTCACGTCCCGATGTTGCGTTCAGAGCTTCATTGGTAGTCAAAGTCTGACAAAAAGCGTCCTTATTCAAAACGACAGGATCAAATATTTTCTTCACAGATATTTGTGGTTTCAATAATTGCATACTTTTACTGGTCGAAGTTGCACTCACGCTGCTATGCTTCTTCAGCGAACAATTTGCCTTTGCAAGTGCGATAGAGTGCAGGAAGTTTCGTAAAGTGTATATGAAAACCATTGCAAACGCAACCGGAGTACCAGCAATGATGGCGTTCCAATGTACAAACCCTGATCCTACAGCTCTAGCACAACCAAACGGTTGAAAGGGGTGATAGACACTGCTGATGTCGCCGTTATACTCAAGTTCGGCTCTTGACCAAAACCAATGAGAACTTTGAGCATCATCAAAGGAAATTCCCAAAACAAATATTATTCCATACGCACAAATGAGAGTCATTGCTACGAAAAAGGGACCTATGAAAGGGCCTTTGTTATCGAAAATGAACATTCCAATTCCAATAACGAAGGAAGGTAGATGATTCAAAAATGCCTTTAAAATGAGTGCCATATCCCTTGACTTCAACACATGATTAATTCCAATTCCACCATTATCAATAGAAAAAGCCAATGTCCATAACAAGACACCAACGGCAGCAAAAAACCCTGCAATAGTTGCATACGGAAGAAACGCTCCAAAATTTACCAGTCTCCACTCTGCAGATAAAAGACAAAGTGCTCCTGTCAATATCATTGAAAATCCCACCAAAGTCCCAAACGTCAAGAAAAAATCCTCATCGGTGTATGAAATATCACTCTCTTCAAGAGTTTTATCTACAGTTCGTGCCATATGAGCGAGAAATGGAGCAAGAAATAGATCTATTCCTGGATACAATGGATCGATTGAATCGGACAACGAGCCAACAAAGCATATTGTTGATATTATCGCTCCCATTGACGACAACTTTGACATTGGTAAAAGAATTGAATTTCGATCTCCATCTATAGACGGACGGCTTATTGACGAAGCCAATGCTAAACAAAATACGGTATGGTAAAGAGCGGCCAAAGTCCCACCCAAAATAGTAATTTTCCAGTTCACCTTTCCCATACAATCTTCAAATGCTTGCCGAATAAACGTGCATAGAGCTCTGCATCCTTTTCCTAACTTAACATGACGAACACCATCATGTTCATTGACATTATGCGATGAAGGAAGGAACCCACCTCCATCTCCTCCTCCTAATGGAATCAAGTACGACGATTCATCTATAGACCAACTTCTATCCGATGCCATATTATTTACCCTATTACCAGCGAGAACCGTTCCATTGGAATCCAGGCGATTTATATTGATGCGTGAAGATGTACGTGTATCCTCCTTATCATCCACGGATGGCTTTCGAAATAGATTCATTAAATCATTGCGTACATCCTCTTCATCCTCATTATTATAGCGATCCATGACTTCTACTTCCTCCACAATGCCGACACCAACACTAAAAGGAGGAGGAACGTCCATTTTACTAGAACTTTGTACTTACAATTACTCATTCACTCACACTCGCCATGAAATGTCCCCAAACCTTATATCCAAAATAAAGTGTACGTGTATTTGGATTGGTCTGCAATACAGTACATTGTACAGGAGAGGATAATAGAGGGAAGGGAGGACTGCACCAATGGTCCGATGGAGTTCTCATAACATACTCGTATGTGTATGTGTGTGTGAAGGTGAGTTGGAATGTTGTGGAATGTGGAATATATATTGTCTACCTTTTCAGATGGTGTCAGAGGTCGCATCGGAGCTATTTCAAACATCAATTATATATCATCTTATACAAAATACGAACTTTCGAAATGACGTCCATTGACACGGACGAAAGAAAAACAGAGAGAAAAAAGAAAAAACTCAAAAAACGGAAACAGGCAACAACAGCTTTCCCCCCAAAATGAGAAAACCAAACACACAACTCACGACACAATTCACAACTCACAACTCACATCAAGAGAGAAGAGAGAGCATAACTATGGTACAGATATTATCCCCACCACCGACATCACCGTCCCATTCCACATTGTCCTCTTCCGTACCCTCCATACCATCTGTAATGGACGGTGCTTTCTCGGGGAATGTCCTCCAGCATCATAATGATGATAATCATAATAATCATCATGATGAGGGGGAAAGCACCACAAACACAAACACAAACACAAACACGGCCACGACCACACAGCGACTGATGGTGCAGGGGTTACACATTCTTGGTAAGACGGGGCTGTTAACGTTGGAATCGACCAAGTTAATTTTAGGAAATCCCATCGTTTCCAACATTACCCAAGAATTTCAGTATGCGCTTCGTGAGTATTTAAAGGTCGTTACTCCTCAACGTATGGGTGATGCATCGGCTATTTTCTCGTCTATGTTGAAGGGTTTGGCGAGTGATGTGATTTTGAATACTGAGTTGAAGGAAAGTGAGGAATTTCGGTCGAAATTGATGCAGATTTTGGATTCGGGGGCTGGTGTGTTGACGAGTTCTCGTGCCAGGCAGCTTGTAATTGATGTTACTTGTCTCGTTTTAAAGTTGGCGGAGAGTTTGCATACTCCTGAAGTGAAGGCGTATATTCAACACTGTTCAGTGACCATATGCCATGTATTAGATTTACAACCGTCCTCTTCTTGCAAGCATTTTTTGAATGATGTTACTGATTTGACATGGGCTGCAATCACACTTATGGCAAGTGATGAAACCAGTATAGCACTTGCAGAAATCTGCGCCAATACGGTTCACTTTATGGAAATGGAAGATGTCGTTCACCGTCGCACACACGAACACAGTAATGGTGGAGAAGGAATGAATGACGTGAAAGAAGAGAGGACGGAGAAGCGACGTGAAAGATCTCATCAAGTAACCCAAACGCATGGAAATGAAACGTCGCATTGTAACGACAACACAAGTGTGGAAGAAGCTTTTGTGTCTTCGTTAGGAGCTATAAATTTAAATGATACAACAAGTGGCGCAATGCCCGGCGATGTTTTTGAAGGGATTTGCCAACTCGAGACAATGTCAAATAGCTCAACCTGTGAAGAGACAATAGAAACGAAAGAAGGGTCACGTTTAAGACCGCAAAAAGGTATTGAAAAAAATAATTCGCAAAAGAAGGATACAATAAAGTCAGCGATTGATGTCAACTATCTACGAAGAAAAATGCTGGAGAGGAAAGAAAATTTAGAAAAAATCTCTAGAAAATATAGATCGGAACGTCAAATATCTGATCGATTTTCCATTCATTTAGATAAAAGGCTTTCAAACAAGAGAAATGCAGCTATTGAGCGATTGACAGCTGACGATGACCAATTTTATTCCAATGCAGCGGCCGCAGCTGGTGCAGATAATGAGTACGGGCAAGAAACGTTAAAAGCCAAAGCATCCAAAGCTGTCTCTGGAAACTCAAGGAGCCGAGTAGGGGTTGGTGGTAATCGAAATCGAGTTGAACAAGCAGATTTATATGCGAGGTCCACTCTAATAAAATATCTTGCCTATATTCTCGGTGCAATGTTAATACTGGCGGCGATATGTATCACCTTACTTTTTTGGATACTGATGGCTCTCTATGGATTTTATGTCTTCTTTTTAAATCCAGTAGATGGAATTTTCCATAATACAATCAAAAATATTGCGGGGGGTCTTCTCAATAGTACAAGCTCATTAGGAGAGGCGACGACATATGTAATGGATGTTGGCGAATTATGATGAATGAATGTACCAATAATTTACGCATTGATTGGTTAGCATGCAAGCTAAGTTTAACCTTGAAGGATATATATTAGTAGAAGACCTTTGTGATAGTGGGGAATATTCTCATAGTGGAACCTTGAAGAAGGATGCTACAGTTTTTGAAAGAAAAACGAACACGACTCTGTATATTTGAAACATAATTCGATCTGGGTGATATCGAAACACGTTACTTATTGATTTAGAGATCATTACAACTCATCGCCCAGTAAGCCCGTAAATAAGTTCTGAGTATTTTCAGCATTGTCGCTGGATGTCTCAGCGTTTATCTCTGACAAAGTATTTATCATTTCAATAAGAGACAAAGAATTTTCTTTTGATATGATTGATTCGTATGGATTTTCGTAAATGCACATTAGCACTCTCAAAGTAAAACCTGATATGGAACTTGTTTCCATCGCATTTGTGAAATATGGACTGAGCTCATTTTTATCATAGTAGTCAAGAATCAACTGATTACTTTGATCATCACTGCGGTCAATTCGATATACATCACTGACTTTTTTAGACGCAACTTCTTGGAAAACGCTTCTGCCCATCCATGATGCTGCCTGGATCATACCGAAGTGGGCATTTACATCAATGCAAGACGACTTTGTCGTGCCGGCTTGGAGAGTTCCAAATAAATCGCCTGGTCCCCTTATCCGAAAGTCTTCTTCTGCTATCTTGTTACTATCTGTTGTAGTAGCCAATATTTTGAGTCGTTGTGAAGATGGTTTGTCGGCGCTAGTATCACAACTCGAAATGAGTGTGAAATGACACTTCAATTTGTCATGTTCTTTCATTCCATTTGGCAATGGTCTACCCACGCGGCCTCTAAGTTGATGCAACTGACTTAAACCAAACCTTTCTGCTTTTTCTACTATTAATATAGTCACGAGCGGTATGTCTATTCCCACTTCTAAAACGGTTGTCCCTACAATAACATTCACACCAGAATCCGGATCAGAAAATTCGCTGATCCTTTGCATTCTCTCGTCTTCGCTAAGCTGACCATGAACGTATGATACACATGATTCACCCAAAAGATCTGAAAGAGCTAAGTGTCGATTGATTACACAAGATACATCGTTGACCTCTTCATCTATGATATCACTTTCATTATTGTTTTCCTCACCAATTCTTGGTAATATCCAAATTATTTTTGCACCAATTTCGACCTGTTTTTTGACACCGTACATCAAGTCTTCCAGCTTTGACTCATCTACTATCTTCGTAGAAACATGACGAGCATTTTCAGGTTTATAATCAATGGTTGAGACATCAATAGCCCCGACGAGTGTTGGAGAGGAGACATTCGAACCCCTTAGTGCAACTGTTCGCGGAATTGGAGTTGCCGTCATGTAAAGAGTACACCGTGACACATCAGAAAGAATGGTTCGCTGATTGACTCCAAATCTCTGTTCTTCGTCAATTACTGAAAGAGCTACCCCAACGTTGCTTGATAAGCGCTCCGCAACTTCCGATGATAGCAACGCGTGTGTACCAACTAAGAAGAACACTTCCCCATCATCTTTAGACGTCTCAATACGACGTAAAAGCTTCTCCCTTTCATTTGACTTCATAGACCCCGTATATGAACACACATTTACTTTCTTACCTAGCCCCACATTAAGACTGATTTCATTGATAGATTTGGCGATCCTGCTCAAATTATTCACGTGTTGTTCGGCTAAAATGGTAGTAGGCGATAGCATAACCACAACTTTTCCAAATTTTGCATCAAGGCATGACAGACCAGCAAGGCAAGCCACTGCAGTCTTACCTGACCCAACATCCCCTTTAAAACATATAGTTGCAGTAAATAATGCCGAATCTAGTCAAGCAATCGTTTGAAAGTACGAAGCATTCACTTACCCTGCAAAAGCCTTATCATTCGTTGATCAGAACGAACGGAATCGTCAAATATTTCGTTAAGAGCTTTGTGTTGTGATAATGTTAGTTCGAATGGAAAAGCTTTTATGCCCATGTGCAATAAGGGTGTATGAATATTTATAGCTGTATCCTCCCTTCGAAGTTCCGTTATCTCCCATGCTTCTCTCAGTCCCAAATCAATTCCCCTTTCTGGTCCATAAGATTTTGATGTTTTAAACATATGCCTTGATAACCCTAATCGCGCTTGTTGAACGCACATGGCTTCCAACGCTAAATGTCGACGGGCTGTGGCATGGACGCCAACATCGGAAACCGAATTAGGCGAATGCAAAATACGCAAACAATTGTACCTCGATGGCCAAGACATTTCGTCCAAAAGACGTCGGGGTAGTATATCGGGTAGGATATCCAACAATGGTTGACCTATGACAAAAGCGCCTTCGATAGCTGCCGCCATACGTTTTTGAGTCACTCCTTTCGTAAGTTTATAAACAGGAGTCGGGGTCATCGAGCCGACGGGTCGATGATCTTCGGAAGTTTTCGAAACCGAATCGATACGCGCTGGATTCACCAGATCAAAGCATTGGAAAGTACCACCGAAGAAATTTTGCTTTGCTTTTCCGAACACTATTCGCTTTGACCCCTCAGAGCCCATTTTTTCCATCGCCTTCTTGGCGGCAAACAAGCCTTTTCGAGTTCGATGGAAAAAGAGCACATCCACGCGATTACCAGCCTTATCACAAGTTATTGCCTTATGAACATTCTTACTAACAAAGAATCCTTCGACAGTAAGTTCTAGACAAACACTCACTGACTTTCCCCTCTCAGATACTTCAATGAACGAATTTTTTATATTTTCAGAAATCCCGAAATCACATCTATAGTCCTGAATTTTTACTGGAAAATGAAACAAAAGATCTATTGGTCTATACAACTTCAATTTAGAAAAGGAAGTGGCAGTGCTTGGGCCAATACCTTTTATATTCGTCAAGGGACCCAGAAGCAAATGTAAAGACGACATTGCCTGTTCTATTTGATTGCGCGATAATTTTCTGTCAGGAGGAACGACATACTCCAAGTAAGAGTCTGAGAGTTCTGTTTCATGACCCGTTCCTGGAGACGAAAGATGTAGAGGTAGATTCGAACAGTAAGGAATTATTTTGTGGCGAACAGAATTCCATCGGGCATAATCACATCCCACAAATCCTCTTCTTTTCGTTCCCCAAACGTCTATTTTTGTGAGTTTTGTACCGGTGCGTTGTTTCACAGCAAGAAAACTTGAGCAGCGAACACGAGGATTCCAAATAGCGATTAAGGTGAGCAATAATGAGTGTAGGATATGTGTGGGCATGGATAATCTATTTGCATGCTTCCACTCTGGAATGAAGATATATAGATTTAGGAATTATGAGAGAGCTGTTGGTTGTTGGTTGTGATTTCAGATTTCACAGCGTGTCAATCCTGTATAAATTAGCCAATCAACGTTGTGGAATACGTTCGTAGATGTTATGAGTTATGAGTTATGAGTTATGAGTTATGAGTTATGAGTTATGAGTTATGAGTTATGAGTTATGAGTTATGAGTTATGAGTTATGAGTTATGAGTTATGAGTTATGAGTTATGAGTTATGAG
>Ga0209092_10002028_pt1 | contig 19004 bp, 12 predicted proteins | sample FraStrMetagenome_FD_187446 | JGI IMG/M metagenome (GOLD analysis project Ga0209092, IMG submission 187446) | Marine eukaryotic phytoplankton communities from Arctic Ocean - Fram Strait ARC3M Metagenome (SPAdes) (version 2) | ecosystem: Environmental > Aquatic > Marine > Oceanic | place: Fram...
AGGATCTACATCAAGATTCTGGTTGCAAAATCCAAATGGAGTAACAGTTGATTTCGGATGTGATACGTTACGAAATAATCTAAATCATTTTAATAAAATGAAAATAGATTTTGTTAGTATGCCTGAATGTAAATTGAATTCTTGTAATCCAATTGTTCGATCAAATATCCCTTACCTTTTTGAAAAATATAACCCAGGATGTCATGTTAAAATAAGCAACACACCAGGATTTGGAACAGACGAACCTCTACAATACGGAGGTGTATTGTCTGCTGCAATTGGAAATATAAGTGGAAAATTCGCAGGCACTGGCCATGATGATGCTGGGCGCTTTAATTGGATTACCTTCCGTGGCAAAGCTGGCTACCTAAAAGTATATACTGTGTATAGGGTGTGCGACGATTGTGAGCAAACAGCGGGAGATTCATCTGCATGGACAAGCCAGAAGTTGTTCCTTGAAAGAAAACTTAAGAACACCATGAAAGAGAAGACGCGAAAAGAGGGTGTAGATAATTCAAATCTAAAACAGCGTAAGAAAAGAATTGTCAACCCAAGGAAGCATGTTGTGGATACACTATCTGAAAAAATCAAAAAAGACATAGGAAAAGGCGATGAAATCCTCGTCCTTGGAGATATGAATGAAAATATATTTGGTAAGATTAATAACACCTTCTCGAATCTGGGACTCCGAAATGCAATACAAGAGAAAATTGGAGAAGTCAGAAATGTTAGGACTCACCAAAATGGATCAAAAATCATAGATGGGATATGGTGTACACCAAAAATGATTGATCATGTATCAAAAATTGGAATAGCACCATTCAATGTTGGATGTGTATCGGATCACCGTGGTATCTACATGGACGTGAACATCCAAACTCTATTAGGAAGCAGGATGATAAATATAGTACCTGCACCTTACAGGCGCCTCAAATCAACAATACCTAAGCGAGTACGAGCATACTGTAACACATTTGTGACCATGTGGAAGCGAAATAAAATCCAACAAAAAATAGAATCATTAAAGCTGATGCAACCAAAACATTTAAAGGAGGCACCATCCCTTGACTTTGTTGCCAAGTTGAATGCGGTAGATAAGCAAATTGGTGAAATAATGAAATGCTCAGAAAAAGGATGCTGTACCATAGGAAGACATGCGCAAGATGACTGGTCAATCAAATATGATGCTATTTTAGAGAAAGAGAGGAAGAAGTTAATTGAAATAAAACGCTTAGGCCGGCGGAGTGACGGAAACAAGGATACCCAGCGTGCACAACAACTAAAAATAAATTGTGTGGAATTGAAAGAAATTCGAAAAGATAAGAAGAGGATGAAGAAAAAATGTCGGACTTATCGGGAGGAACATATTCAAGAACTTGTCCGAGAAAAAGTCCGTCTAAATCCAATAAACTTGACATTCGCCAGTGAAATGAAAAAAATGCTTCATGTGGAAGAAGTCAAAAAGATGGCTAAAGCCACGAAGAAAGTATTCAAACCCCAAAGCCGTCGAGGTATAACCTACATTAAAATACCATCCAGATCATCTTATGGTGACAAAGCGAATGATCCAAATTTCGACCATACAGATATAGATGTGATATGGGAGAAAGTGAATCAAGGAGATTGGAAAAAGATTGTGGATTGGGAACGAGTAGAGGAACCGGATAGAGTACAAGAATACCTGACCCAATGCATGGTGAAACATTTCCACCAGGCACATGGAACACCTCTCACTACAGAGACATGGAAAGATAAACTACAGGACCGAAAATTCCTCGAATCTATTCGTGATGGCAATATGGAGAGTATCATGTACGAGAGTGACAGTGTAAGGAAATACTTTGGAGCTATGCATGAGGATCGGAGCGACATGAAAGAAACACCTTTTGTATATACGTATGTACAGTGGGCGAAGCATATAAAATCAGTGAAGGAAGCCACATCAACATCTCCATCGGGAAGGCACTATGGACATCATAAAACCCTTCTTACCTATCTCCCTAAAGAATTCAAATGGATGTATGAATTAAACCACTTAGCCATGCATCATGGAATTGTTCTAGATCGATGGAAGGTAACTGTTACAGTGTTAATTGAAAAGCACCCTGGCAACCCATATATACATAGGACTCGCCCTCTCCATCTGGTTGAACCTGAGGTAAACGCTGTAGCAAAAATGGTGTGGGCTAGGAATCTGATGCAAGAAGCAGAAACAGAAAATAAGGTTTCTGACAATCAATATGGAGGAAGGAAAAATCGCCAGCCTATATCTGCAGTGTTAAATAAAGTAATGTATTACAATCTAAACGCGCAACTACTCAAAGAGGCAGAGTATGATAATGATGACTTACGTAGCAATTATGATCGCGAAATGGTGAACCTTGTCTTAGCTGAAGCAGAAATAAAACATGGAATGCATCCAAGAAATACTGATTTTGTTAGGAAATTCATAAATGGACAAAAATTCTTCATTAAAACAGGGTATGGAGTTAGCGAAACACCGTATCAAGATACAAAAGAGACACCAATATATGGGATGGGACAAGGAGTGGCATGGTCAGGTCCTGCGTGGTTAATGGCAAGTAACACGATCTCAAAATGCAAAGAAAAAACATGTGTAGGATTTGTATTTCAGGACCCATTAACTGGGACTGTGATAAGGAAACTTGAAGATTTTTTTGTAGATGACACGGCAGAGGGGTGTAATTCAACTTCTAACGGACGAAGCATTATGGAACAGGCTACACACAATCTGCAAGAGCACGTTGAACTGGTAAATGTAACGGGGGGCGATATAGCATTGGATAAATGTGACTTCTACCATATTAAGTTTCGTTTTGAACATGGAGAAGCAGTGTGTATAGCAATGAGTGAGCAAAATTCCACACTGACGATAGTTGACCCAAATACAGGTGCACCAATCTCAATCAAACAAATGGATTGCGATGTGGAACATAAAACACTGGGATGTTTTGTGAATCCCATTGGTGTCACGACAAAAGCATATCAACAATTGTATGAATACTCACGTGAATGGAGAAACAATATCTTATCATCGAAACTCCCTCCAACCTATATACTCTATTCATATGAGGCTATGCTCAAAATGCGTCTCCAATACCGTCTCCCAGCCTATTCCCTCACATTTGATGAATGTGAACAAATTATGAAATTAATTCGTCCAACATTGCTCCACGCGATGGGAATCAACAAAAAATTTGCCAAAACTATCATGGAGACTGGAGATCTGCATTTGGGAATGAGTGTGCCACACTTGTACGACATTATGGGGGTGGAAAAACTTCGGTTCTTAATGATGCATGTGCGCAGAGGAGATGTCACTGGACAAATGATGATGATGCTGATAAGACACATCCAAATTGAGTGCGGATCTGGAACTTCTATTTTCAAACTTGATTATGATGTATGGGGGGAGCATGTTACGTGGAATTGGATAAGTCATCTATGGGAATACCTTGATTCTAGAGCTACTACACTTGAAATGACTGCCCAAACAGTGTACAAACCACCAAGAGAGAATGATGAGTTTCTTATGGATATTGTACAACAACTAAATATACCATGCAAAGATAAAGTTGCTATTAATAAAGTGCGCCAACATATGATGATACTTACCTTATCAGATGTTGCAGATTTGAGGGGGAGAAAACTATTACATGGGGTATCCGATGGAAAAATTCGTGGCAGAAAATCAAAGATGGAGTTCCGACCCCAATCTCCCATGAAAAAGTGGTATGATTTGTGGAAACAATGGGCTATCCCAGCTTTCACTAAACGACTCAGTACGAATGAACTAGGGAAATGGACGTCTAAATCTCACCAGGAATGGTTATGGAAGGTATCCAAAAATGGAATGTGGCTGCGGGATGACAAGGCGAATGTATACAAAATTATCGAAACAAATGGGTATGCGATATTTAGGAAAACAAGCGATGTACCAACCATTGACATAGATGATAACATGTGGCGTTATGTAGATGTAAACATGACTAAGAAGGGACCTAGAATCCTTGCAACTGCAGAAAGTAACACCTACACATCTTTTATGCAACAGAAGCTTCTGCACAATAAGTATTTATTTTATGAAGGGTTGTGGGGCAAATATGATGTGATGAAGGGCATAAATACTGAGAAGGTTCTTCAAATGCTGTTAGATAATAATTTGATAGGTGGATCAGATGGATCTGTGAATAGGGGGCGATGTGGTATGGCGTGGGGCCTTAAACACTACTTGACAGAGGATGTGGTAGTGAGGGGACACGGACCCATTGCAAATTCCCCAGACGATGCAAATTCAACACGAGCGGAAATGTTTGCGGCTATATGTGTGATATCATATGTTGGAAAAATGTATGATGATATGGGATGTACAGAAAATATCCCAACTTTTACTTTCTACACGGATAGTCAATCTACCATAAACAATAGCGCCAAAACGTTTTATCCTACGTCAAAAAATAGCTTCGAAAACGATATTGATGTGAAGTTGCAATTGAAATCCCTCCTCCAAATAATCCCAATGAAAGTCACATTTCATCACGTCAAATCTCATCAAGATAAGCATACTCCGTGGGATGAATTATCATTCCCCGCGAAACTCAATTGCGAAATGGATGAACATGTGAACCAATACTTCATATGCAATATGCATGAAATCCCTCATACAACATATGCAAAATTTCTCCCTGCGCAGAAGATAGGAATTTCCCTACCATTTGAAAGACCATCTTCCTATGTTGCAGAGAAAATCATTGGATTTAAAAATGGGCATGAGGCAGAAACAACTATGTCAAATATTTGGAAAATACCTATGCACCGTTTAAAACTGATAGACTGGGATCATCTACAGGCAGCTAGAAGAAAAATGACCCGTTTTGAGAAATATGCAACCACAAAGGCAATTTTCGAACAGTGGCAGACACTCCAGATGGCGAAAAGGAATGGAGTTGCGGACTCTTCGATTTGTCCACTTTGCGGAAAATGCGATGAATCATGGATCCATGTGTTCCAATGCAAAGAGATAACCGTAACCGTAGCGCGAAAAAAGAATGTGAAAATGATATCTGATAGTCTTAAGGCTCTGAAAACCCTCCCAGTCCTCAAAAGACGCATTGAAAATGTTATATGTCAATTGACAAACGGTTTCCCTGTAAAATCTCTATCAAAGACGCCCTCATTGAATGAAGTTGATGCTGCAATGAAGGTAATGGAGAATTTGGGGTTCCAGCATATATTTAAAGGAATAATACCCCGGGAGTTTTCGTGGATCCAAGCTGCGTATTATAAATCAGAAAATTTGCCTTCGAACAAATTCAATGGAGATCGATGGGCCATTTCATTTATTTCTGTACTCCAAGATTTCATGAGAAAGTGTTGGAAAGTACGTTGCGAAGTTTTGGCTGATCAGAAAACTGGATTATTGGAGTTTCGAACGCGTGATAAGGCCCTTGAATTGCTTAATGTGTTGAAAAAAAGGCCCCACATATTATTGCAGGGGGATGAACACTTGAAAAATAGATCAATAGAGTATGTATCTAAAGCGCCGTTACGCTACGTGAAAAATTGGGTCCTACGTGTGGAATGCAGTATTCTTGACAAAGAAACCCAGAGTGAAATGAAACAAGGAGATATTAGAAAATTTATTAGGCCTCGGCCTGCGGTAGGTTCTACGTAAAGGACTGTTGGGCTAATTCTTCCCTACGTTGTATATGAAATTAGTTTCCAATTAAAATAAACTATTTGTTATTTATTTATTTAATGACGCCACCAGTGTATCTTATTTTGGGCAAATTACTATGTATTAATTTACGACGCGCTGCCAGGGCCCTAAAAACGGCCCCTGTGCTACGTCTATACGCTACATATGTAACGTACGTGATCTATTTAGGTACAAAAATATATTGCCATAGGTGCAAAAAGTCATATAAACGAGGACATATTGAAAAAACACACATGCAATTCCATAAACAATATGCCCGAGGCTTATTCCGTCCGCCTCTTTGTTCTGAAAAAAAAAAAAAAAATCCAGCGTTTGCAGTCTCCCACTATTCCTTCTTTGATTCCACTCCTTTTGCGTCCGTAGCCGTTCTTTTTTGAGTAATCCAATCCACTCCACTAAAGTTTTGGTGTGTGTTATATCAATTCCTCTCAAGATATTCATGTGCAGTTTTTTCTCCTGATGAGACACCACCAGTGTATCTTACACTACAGAGATTCTGGGATTTGATTTCTATAAGGATAGAAAAATAAATCCAATATAATTTTGTACAGATTTACATAAATTGAAATTATTCACCATATCCATATTTTCTTTTAAGAAAAAGCGATTAATACACATTAATATATTAGAAAATTGACACCATGTGTACAAGACGACAATCAACAGTATGCACAAACAAAATAGATTGAGTATAATTTATGTGAGTTACTTTTTCCTAGGCATTCCTGCCGATTACATAGAAAAAATTATGATCGCACCACGTATGCTTCCACATCTCCGAAATTTGTCCTGCCAAACTCGAAGCATAAGATAACCATATTCTACCTAGCTAGGTGCGAAAATAACTATATGAAAAGGTATTATTTTCTAGTATGGTACAAGATGTATCAAGAAGAAACGATTCAACAAATAACAACAGGATTACAGAACGACTATCCGAAGCTCTCCAACTACTCAATCCAGCCTAATCTAATTTGAGACAAGTTATTTCAGAAATCAATCAAGAGGAAGTCGTCCCAGAGGACCAGAATCCAATTGAACTAGGGCCAGAGACTGTTCACCGAGCACGAAGACAGGGAGACCGTAGAAGACCACTCGTGTTACCGTACTTGAGAGTCAGACTTGGGGAGATTGTACAAATTGTCAACCCTGTTGAACATCAACAGGCAGAAGGAGAAGTGATTGGAGCAACAATAGGAGGGTATATTCGCGTTAGAACTGACCACGGTACTATCATCAGAAGGTTTCCAATTAATTTAAGAAGACTGAACAACAATGAGTGAAGCCGGAAACAACGTACCGAATTCAACCAAATCGGGAGCAACTGGTACAAACAACAACCCAAGCAGCAGAAACAACAGAAGCAGACGTGACAGATACAGGTACAATAGCAATAGGGGGACGTCAACAAGCGCTTTCAAAGGAAATGTGGCGGAAATGAACGGAAATGTTTTCCAATTAGCAACTGAGAGAAAAACGAAAGATCAATTCAATGACACATTGGAGGCGCTAAACATCTACCCTTCCGCCAAGTTCTCGGAAGATATAGCTCACCTTGACCCTTTATTCCAAAAACTAAAGAAACCTACCATTAAAAAAACTATCAAGCCCGAGCCGACCAAAGTAAAAACGATGATGGAACCACCACACTTGTGCCAGTGGATACCATTGACGCAGACATTTATAAGGAAAGAGTCAAAAAGTATGATAAGAAAGTTGAAAGGTCCGAAGGAACCCTCAGAGCACTATACAATGTGGTCTGGGGGCAAACAAGCGACCTTTTACGAAACCAACTTCAAGAACTCACCAATTTCGAAAAAATCGAGGACGACGCAGACGTGACTGACCTACTGAAAGAATTAAGAAATGGTGCCATGAAATCAAGAATAAAATAAATTTATACAACTCAAAGTGCAAAGACAATTTGTTGCTTACCGTCAACTACCAGAAGAGAACAAAGCGGCTCACCTAAAGCATTTTAAGACCTACGTATAGATCCTCGACCACGACGGAGTGACCATGTTCGAAGACAAATTGCTGGTTAAACACGAACAAAAGAAAGATGTAAAATTGGGAACAGTTGGGTTGAACGAAACGTTAAAAAAAGATGTTCGAAATAAGAAACTGACAATCTGTTTTATAGGAAGAGCCAACATCAAACTGTGCGGACCAATTTTGGACATGCTTCGCGATCCCTTTCTTATGAATCAATATTTGTACCCAAATAACTTGGAAGAAGCATGTGCATTGCTCCAAAATCATAGTTCTGGTAAAAAGAAAAAAGCCACAAAGCCGACAAATGAAAATAGAGGAGGGCAAGATCGCGACCAGGCAAGGCAAAATGAGAATAGAAACTCCACCGTGATCGGTCCATTGTTTTACCAGAAACCAGAGAAAGAAAAGGCAGTAGCCGGAGCAGATGGAAGTACGAACCCCAGAGTGAAATGCTACAAATGCAACAGTTGGGGACACTATGCATCGAATTGCCCATCCGCGCCAGGAAGTGGCGAACAACATTTTCAACGAAATGACGACGAAAAAAGTGGACAAGGTAACGAATCCAAGCCTGAACTTACCGATGACGAAGTAAACAGTGAACCGAAAATTTCGTTTCAACACATGATTGTAGCGTTCATGTCAAACGAAAACTTACACTCAAATTGTACGAACAGTATCCTCCTACATAGTGGTTCGAATATTTCAGTTTCTAACAATGAAGCGCTACTACAATACATTCGATCCAGCTGATTCACCCAACGTGTTTATACCAACGGGAATTATCAAGACTCAGCTTACGTAGGGCACATCCCGGGCTTCTTTGACAAGTGGTTCAACCCCGAATCACGCCTAAACATCCTTTCATTTGCAGAAGTAGCACGAAAATGTAGGATCATGATCGATAAGGCCAATGAAAGCGCTATCTATGTTCATGTTGAAGCTGACAAAGTAATTAAGTTCAAGGAGGTCAAAAATAGACTATATGTCCTAACTGTAAATCCTCTTAAAACTAAACCTTAAGTTATCAACTTTTTATCGTTTTTTAGTTCAGTTGAACAAAATGAAGCTAATTTTACAAAAAGAGAAATTGAAGGAGCAAATAAGGCACGAAAATGATACCGCCACATCAATATGCCAGGAAACAATTTCTTTTGAGACTTAATAAGCAAGAAATATTTTAGGAACTCACCAGTTACCCTTGTTGATGTCGAAAATGCAATGAATATATATGGCCCAGATTTATCCTTTTTAAAAGGTAAATCAACTAGAAAACGACCAAAACCCATCAAAAATATTCAAGTCACGGATATTCCACCAATTATTAAGCAACATCACACAAAAGTTGTACTCTCAGTAGATTATATGATAGTACAGAATATTGCTATGCTTATAGCAATAGACAACAATTATCGATTTCGTTTTTTAAAATCAGTCCACAAAAGAAAAGCAAATAAAACGATATTTTGAAAGGAATTAACCAATTAATTAATATTTATAGGGCCAGAAATATACAAGTTAAACAAATCAACGCAGACAATGAATTCGAATACGTGAGAGAAAATGTGAGGCCTTCCATAATTAATACCGTTGCTGCGGAAGAATATGTAGGCATTATAGAACATACGATAAGAACAAACAAAGATGACACAAGATGTCGTATACATTGCCTCCCATATACTCACTATCCAATCGTCATAGTTGAAGGAGCGCAGATGCACTCCATTTACAGACGCAACAACCTACCCGCAATGAATAGGGTATCAAAAGAGTTAAGCCCCGAAACCCTCATCACGGGACTACCACCACCTGATTATAAAGAATTAATCAAGCTTAATTTCGGGGATTATGTAAAAGCATATGAAGGTGAGACGAGCAACACAGGTAAATCAAGAATATAGGCTCAATAGCGCTATTTCCTTTGCCTTCAGGACACGAGAGTTGGTACTTAATGTCCTTACTTACCGGCAAGAAAATACACCAAAATTCATGGACGGTCCTCCCAGCCACCAAAGATGTGATTCAAAGAGTGAATCAATTAGCGCAAGATCAAGGGCAACGACCAGTTAACGCAAATTTCAAGTACGAGTGGGGTAACGACGAAGATGTTGATTATAGCAAAGATAACGAAGAAGTGGAAGTGATTGATAGAGAATCCATTGACAACGAAGGCGAAGCATCAATGAATGAGGTTGAAATAGAAGAAGAAGTCGCAATGGAAGTAGGGGACCGAATTTGCGAAAAATATGAGCGTGAACGAGTCAGAAGACGAAACCGTGGTGAGAGAAGAAGACGATGATGATGAAGTTGGAAACGAAGAAACAAACGTGTTCCAACACGACGAAGAAATCGATGAAGAGAGTGAGATAAATGAAATAGATGCAGTGGAAACACAGGAAAATTTAGATGAAGGGTTAGAATCAGCGGAGCGCAACAATAATGTAAACGATACGCTTACCTTCAATGAAGCCATTACTCAAGAGTCAGAGAATGAAGGAGCAAACGTCGATGATGGCATGACGCTTAGGCGAGGACGAAGGGTTGATTATGCCTCGTTACATAAGAAAGGAGTTTCCCACATGCAGGTCAAAGGAGCGAAGTGTGGAGGAAGAGATGTTCATGGATCTACCAAAAAAATCTGGAATTAATGAGAGTCTATGTGCAGAAGAGTTGAAGACATCCATACAGACAATCTGATCAAAGCGCCATGACAGAATAGGAAGTGGGGGCCTCCAACCACTCACAAATGTTTTTGTTGTAGGACCCCCGAAAGACAGGGAACTTAAGAGCTTTTCTCCGTGAGTTTACTCACCTTTGGTAATCAGATGAATTGATTTCATTTTTCGTTTTCGTATCATGTTTTTCGTGTTCGATTATCATTGTCGATTTTTATTAGGGTCGTACTTTTGTATGCTCCTCTTCTGTAGTTAAAAATAATTAAATCTCGTCTCCTAGAGGCGAGTCGTGGTAGTGAGAGGGTCGTTTCATTAGGGCCCTTCCATGTCACGTAAAATAATATAATACTCAATTGTCTCAATTGAGCTCCATGGAGAGTGCAGTGGTAGGCGCTAGTGATTATTTGCCATGGACAGTGTGGCTAAAAATGTTCTTAGAAGCGCATTCAAAACATCTGGAAAGTACGAGCTCGGAAGCAATGAACAATGGGATCAATTACAATTGAATGGCGACGCTGCTTGAGAAGTGCCAACAGCCTTTAGGACACCAGCCGCCCAGGCAATAATCATCAAAAAACAACAAAAAATACTAGACTGGCACAAACTCGTCTGTAGAATCATCATCCAATCCCTTAAGACTACAGCAATTTCTAAAGCTTTGAATCAACAATTAAACATATTCATCATTGCGGCAAACAAAATCAACAAAGGACAAAAAAAGGACTAGAAAATCTTCTATCCCACAAACGATAGAACTCATTCACAGGAACAGCGACCACAACAGGATAACACACGGCAGCAATAGGAAAATTGAAGCTGCTTTCAAGACGAATAGAGGAAGTGTGTTTTGGAACAACCCACGAAGTCGTCGACAGGTAGAATGCGAATGCGGACCCAGAACTATAAAACGTATGTTAGAAATATGCACGGGGATTAGCGAAGAGGTAAGTATCGACGAATGCGTAAAAAAAGCCACAATAACGCACCAGATAGAGGACTTCAGATACGATCCAGGCGAAGTATGAAATGTATCTCTACAATTGGTCGGATAGCATATACCAATCATGAGGACATCACCAATTACCTTCTGGCAACAAAAAAGGACAAATAACTACAGGACACGGAGAGAAGAGGAAAAAAGCGCCGAAAAAAAGAAAGAAGAATCCTAGCAAGGGATGGTGCACCGTTGCTCAGTCTGGGAAATAAATAAATCCTGACTTATTTTTTTTTATTTTGTATGTTGTTTTGGATATGGGTTATGAAAGGCACAATGAAGTCAGAGGAAGTCAGATAAAAGAATAGCGGGTCTTTGATGGTGCGAGCTTAGCCTATAAACCGGCTGATGACTCAAACGTAAGTTTGAACGCTATTCTTGATGGGATGGGACTTGAAGATTCAGTATTCGTCACAGTACGTTCTAGACATAAAACGTAAAATTATAACAAACATAACATAACAAACTAACTATGTGTTACTATTATCAGGTTAATGAAAGTGCCATTTGACTAATCAAGAACGGAAAGAAATCCAGCAGGGACAAGACACATCATATCAAAATTAGATATTTCTTCATCGCGGATGCTATTAAGCGCGAAAATCTTACCGTTAAATCGTATAGGTCAGAACATATGGTGGCTGACTACTACACCAAGCCTCTACAGCAGGGAAACTGTTTCGAAAAATTCGGGACAAGATAATGGGCCTGGTTCCGATGATGACGGAGGAGCGTGTTGAGGATAATAAACATTATGTATTGAAAAGGAGAAATACCGTCAATCCCGGAACCAATAAAATTAAGATATCAGCAGGATCAGGTTCGTATGCTGACGCAGTCAGAAAAGGTAGCGTATTACTATCAAATACGTGAATGAAGTATATATTGAAGTAAATGTCATGGAATAAGATATGAATGGATGAATGCTTGTATAATGAGTGGATGTTACATATACACTCATAAATTAAAATAATCCAAACGGTTTATAGGGGGAAATAAATTGCTATTTTAGAAGGTACACTTGTGTAAAGTCGGATATTGATTGTCGAAGACTATCAGGTGATTATCTTTCAGAATTAACAATATTTACTAAAAGCTAATCTACTACTCATATGAAGCAATAGTGGTATATTCGCAATGCAAATCTGTATTCTTTTATTCAAAAGATATTCAAAAGTATCAAAGCACACTTTTTCAATCGATACATTTTCCTTGGAGGATTTCCTGTCCATGTAAGAATATACAAAGAACATGCAATCCATTCAAATATCAAAAATTATCATGTTCTCATCTGCACTATTTTGATTTTCATCATCACAGTGAAAACCCCCAAAGACCTCGTTTGCTTATATTAAATACTGCTTAAAAAAAGCTCCTGATCTTCCTCATTAGACCTACAAAGCAGCCCACCTCTGCATTCATTTCAACACCAAACTCCATATCGTAAGCAGTAATCACCGATGCTCGTGCCTCTTTTACAGAATCGAACTCAAGGAAGCAGTTACCACTCAGTTTGATTGTCGTATGGCCTTGAATGAAGAATTGAGCAATGACTGGAGTACTAATCATAATGACATCTTCAGGATCAGGTTTTTCTTTCACATCGGTGAGACTATTGCTATTCCAACCGTTTGTACCAAACCAAACGGGATTGTACTCAACATAGTCGTTTGTCGTATCACTTCCTGCGTAGACCTTGACGTTGAAATTAGAAATGTGCACAACATGTGCCATACTTCCTACATGTGTAGGTTCAAGGCAAATAACAATGTTTTCATCTTGTTGAAGAGCAGGAGGGTTAGTTACTTTCACGTAGTTAATGCATTGGTACACCAAAACTGAAAAATCAGTGTCCACATCAGTAATGAAACTATCAGGATCATTCTCTTGAATTTGGGTGTTTGTGAGAGCAAAAGTGTTGTTTGTCAAGTCGTAGCTAAGAGCGAAGACAGTCTCGCGAAATGCAACTTCAATTGATCCTTCCCAAGTAGAAACACGAGTGCAAAACTTCACATCGCCAGTAGAAGGTCCTGTAGACACAACAAATTCTCCTGTGTCATCTCCAATATTGGATTGGTCAATATTTACAGAATATCCAAAGCTTTGAACTTGACTGGTGTCTATCGACGAAATGGTGACAGCATTTGTGGAGTTCGTATTATCCTTTTTGTTTTGACAGTTAAAGTCAAAGAGCTGCACTGCTACATTGTTTAAGTTTGCGCTAGGACCTATGGGATTGGTAAGATCAAGAGAGCCATCAAAGTAGTTGTTACCAACATTGAGAGAGTAAGAAGTAGGTCCAACCAGCCATTGTGTGATGTAAGTGGTAGGAGAAGGTGTGGAGACTTCCTCGCACTCAATCGGGCATACATTAACATTAAAAGCTTGATCATCGAAGGAGTAAGTATCATCATCGCCAGTGCAATACAAATCCTCAAAAAAATTCTCAAAATATTCATCATCATAGTATGATTCAAAAAAATCATCATAATACGACAAATAGAAGTCCCAGATATCAACACAGGTGCTGTCTACGCCACAACCGTCTTGTGCGCATTTATAGTTACCATCTTCACAGGATAAGAAGCAACAATCTTCAAATGAAGTTTCATTCTCGCCATCAGCATAAGAGCATGTTGTGATATTTTGGATAAAGTCTAGTCCTGCCGCAACACTAGCATAAACTCCAGGATATTCTTCTCGTGCGCACCCATACCCCCAGGATACCACTCCAACCTGAATATCGGAGGAATCGTTTGCACCCTTAATGATTAAGGGACCGCCACTGTCGCCTTGACAAGCATCTTTTCCTTCACGACTTGCGCAAATCATATTATCTGAGACGACTGTGTCGTTATATGCGGTGTTACACACTGCGTGGTCAACTACATCAACTTCGACTTCGAGAAGAACATCACTACCAGAAAAATCACCTTCAAGTGTTGCTCCCCAACCCATAACTGTCACATTTGTCCCAGTTGTAAGATTTAATAATCCATTGGTCAAGGTTACGGGGTTGTAGCTAGAAGCATTCTGAAGACGGATTACCATAAAATCATTTTCAAGAGTCTGGACATCATAGTCAGGATGTTTAGATTCAAACGCAACTGGGATGAGCTCGTAGCTTTCGTTTGAATCTGATAGGTCATATCGGCCAATATGAACATGTGTCGCCATGCCGGCGCAATGAGCGGCTGAAAGAACCCATTCAGATGCAATGAGTGATCCTCCGCAAAATGTATTCCGAGCATTACTCCATAGGCCTACTTGATATGGGTATCTACCTGGCACGGCTGCATCACCATTCACGATCATTTTGGAAGTGCTTCCATCTTTACCTTTTTGAACAGGGTCCTTGAGGAAAAGATTCCTGGTTGTGGAATCGCTTGGTGTAACGAAAGAAAAGATGCTAAAGATAATTGCAGAGAGGAAAGCTTGGTGGACCAACTTCATCGTAAACTCGTGAAGCAAGGCTTGAAAACTGTTTTCGTTGAAATAAAAAACAGATTTGAATTTTTATGAGAACCTTTTAAGAAAAAAAACTCGCAATTGAAATGTAATTTTTTATGAATTATTCTTCATGCGTGTTGCTCTGTAGGAAATGGAATACGTGAGAGCTTCACTATGTGGTGGGCACGTACCTTCAAGTCCTATAATATGGCCCAGAAAACAGCCTTGAGTTCTGATAGGATCAAAAAGAAGAGTTACAAATTAAATTTCTGGACCTTCATACCCGATATCTAATTACTTTGACAAAACCGTGCAATAATGAAATATTTTAAACGGAAGAAATGTAATTTTTATATCTCCCACTTTAAGTATGTGGTGAAAGGCGCAGTAGAAATACACTAACCACAATGGATTTAGTTTTCAAGCCTATCAAAATAATTACGCAATTCCTATTAGATTTATTTAATTATATACTCAGCAGGTAATTATATTTTTTTTATTACAAATTGAATAGGTACCTAGTTCTGAAATCTTAATCAGGGTTTTACAAAGGAATGTTCAAGGCGTGTGACAAAAAACTAAAAGAAGAGAAATGTTCGATCATTCAAATAAGCATATAATACCAGTACTGCGTACTTACTTGTCATGATAAATGTATTTATTACGAAGTCAAGGTCAGGATTTATTTTTTAAGGCAGCATCAAAATAACCGAGTCATTCCTATTTCATGTGTTTGGTTATATACTTAGGTACTAATGTTTCTTGAATACAAACTAAATAGTACTTAAATCTTAATCAGGGTTTTACAAAAGAAAATTCAAAGCTGTGTGGCAAAAAACTAAAAGAATAGAAAAGAAAAGTACGAACATTCGGATGAGAACTGCAACTTGATATCATTATCAAAAAAAACACAACGCCAATTTGTTCCGTTGTTGTTGTTTCTGGAGGCATGCAGCATTTTAACTTCGATAGTTCCAAATACGCACTTTCTGCAAATTAGGTCCCACGGTCTCTTAACATACCTATACCGTGTATGTTAAAATTGATTCAAGATCTCTAAGTAAGATTTAAATTCGTATTGTTAACTCAAAAACGGGAGCCGTTTTAAGCCTTGTGCCTTGCGTCTTTTATCTTAGAGCTGATACATGGTACGGACGACATAGTAGATGTGGGACATACATACGTAAGAAAGAATATGAATATATGGATTTCATATTACTGTTGGGGTGTGCAATTATTTGAATTAGTTTAAATATTTGCCTAATGTAATATGTTGTTGTGGTATGTTATTATTTTATCGTGTTTTAATATGGCATCGCACTGAGACGGAACCCATAGTTTCACGTGTGCGTAAAGATTGTTCAACCAATCCTATGTAAGCATAGAACCGTTCACGGTGTAATGTGCATGCACACCCACTAGAGCGCAAAGGATGACTTCCCTAAAGGCAAGTACAATAGCAACAGGATACAACAAGACAAATAGGCCGCCGAAAAAAAAAATAAAAAAAAAAAGAAGGATGATTCGCGTCCCCCAGAACCGTCATTTCATTTCCCACGTAGCTACCGTTCTCTCCGTTATTCGTCATCACATCAATCAATTGTGTTTCCTGAATTGCACGCCGCCGAATCAACCTCACTATTGAGTTTGCTACGCCAAAATCTTCTCAAAACCCTGGTTCTCCTTTCTCGTGACTCCACTTCTTCTTGTATCGGATTCAACCATTCAGCTGCACTTCTTCGAACTTCCAACGAATCATATGAACACGATCCTCCCGGTACCCATGCTTGAACTGCCTCCAATGCTTGTTCTATAGTTTTTCCTTGCCGAATTTGATTACATAATTTTACGATTCCCATGATAACCCGGGAACCACATTCCGCCTCCGTTTGTGGGAAACACCTAGTTGCCATCCATCGACATCGCAGTTTCGCACGCGAAAAAGCGATCTTGACATTTTTACATATGTCGGAGTTTGTATCTCCCCTTCCCAGCGAATCTAATAACCATGCTCTGCATTGTTTCTTCGCCTTTTCTACCACGATAAACGTCCAATGTCCCCTCTCATTGCTACCTGAAAAAATAGGTATTATATAGATACCATGCGGTTTGTTGTTCGTTACATAAGTTGAGCTGAAACATCTTGAAAATAGAAGCCATCCATCGCTTTTTCTCCAACGTTGGATAAAAGAAGATGCATCTGCATTTGCCACATATACCTGGTCGGGTGCGCTAAAACTTATATTTCTCAGCGCATCCGTCATTGTTCCCCCCTTCATCATGTACTCATACCTTGTTCTGGTTTCCAGTATCTTCTTTTTGTGGCCTGATTATTTTTGCTTGAGGTCCAGACTGTTTCCTTTAAAATGTGTCCTACTGGCTGGACGCATATATACTTCTGATTGTACGATGGTACTTGTCCAAAAATCTCTTTTTCAAGAGCAATATTTTGTTTCACATCGTCTTTTAGGAATTTGTCTGACGTCTTCTGCGTTGCTTCCAATAACGATTTTGCTAGTTTGAGTCGTTTGTTGGGTTCCGTTTCCTCCTGCGGGGTCATTCGGCCGAGGCAGCTGTTCACGGTTTTTACTATCAGCTTTGTCGGATCCGGCAGGCCTCTTTTGTGTCCTTTGGCCCCACTATTTCTTTTCCCCGGCTGAATACTGATGTTTCCACTGACTTTCTGCATCAACTGTGCGGTTTTTGTATAATCAATTGCACCTGTCTGTGAATCCACTTTATTTAAAAGAGCTTTTTTGTCTTCCGTTACGTCGCATTCTATACATTCCGTTAAAAATGCTACTCCCTTTTTGATCGCTGTTATCTGCTTTGAACATCTAACGCATTGTTTTCTCGAGTTCCCAATGATTGCTGGAGGCCGATTCGATTTCCATAAATGTGCCTTGTTCTCGCAAGTGATGCCTTTACATGTTTTCGTAAGTGTAATGACGTCTGCAAATTTAACCTTCCTTCTCTTGCTTGATACGCTTCGATCGTCTGTTCTGTCTTTCCGTTTCAGTATAGATGGTGGTCGCTCTGGAATCGGACATGCTTCCTCCTGTGACTCCTTTGCTTTATCTAATTGTTTCTTTTCGTTCTTCCTCTTTTTGGCATACTCTTTTTCCATACCCCTGCTAATGTCACCTGTTATTTTATGAAGTCCCATTAGACAGGCTCGCTGCGTTTCGATTACCTTATTCCACTGATCCCAATAAGTTGCGACAATCGATTTCGCGCTATCCGGGTCCTGATTGAATCGTGATACCTCTTTACCATATTTCTTTATAAGAAGTTCCATTTCTCTAGGTATGACTCCTAAGGCTATGCTTCTGCCCCTATTAATGTCCATATCCGAATTCAATGTCTCCTCCATTACTGGTATAAATCCGAATACATGTGAATATCCTGGGCGTTGTGTGCGTAATATATCGTCCCAGCATTCATCTCCTTCCTCGCGTATCCAATCCTCTCTTCTCCTGTATGTCATATGCGCATTGGAACTGTCTGTCCTGATGTCATGCATCGAAAGTACAAGATTCTCGATGTCCTTAAGAAACTCATCAGATTGCGAAGAACTTTGTGTGAATGTTATTGTATTAACAAATGCAACAACCTGCTGTTCTAGAAGTTGATGCATATTAACCCTGAAGCTCCGGAGATCCTCGTGGTTACAATGTAACAAGGTGTGAATTCTGTTTCCTTTGCAAGTATTCGTATTCGTGCACCAAGGACAAGTCGCCAATTTATTAATCCATTTTGACTTGGGTAAATTACTTGTATCACTCTTTGCATCTAACCTTTTGCTTTCTATCACTTCTCTTATTCTCCCATCCCTATATTCTGCTGATTTATATAAGGATCGCGTGTGCGTTCTCGTGAAGCCTTGAAGTGAGCGGAAAAACCCTTGCAGCTGCCTAACTTCCTTCCAAGTAAAAATCAACTTTGGAATTACTCTCCATGGTAAACCCTGTGCAATATACAGTTAATGATCCGGCTAAATTAGTCTAAGTTTAGACGCGATCGCCTAATTAAATCTGTAGCTGCGACTTTAATAGTTAAATTAAAAAGATAGCAGCTATTTTAATAGTTATACATGAATACGCATGTAGCGATTCATAGATGACTTTAAAATAAATGAAATTAAAATCAT
>Ga0209092_10002029_pt1 | contig 18999 bp, 14 predicted proteins | sample FraStrMetagenome_FD_187446 | JGI IMG/M metagenome (GOLD analysis project Ga0209092, IMG submission 187446) | Marine eukaryotic phytoplankton communities from Arctic Ocean - Fram Strait ARC3M Metagenome (SPAdes) (version 2) | ecosystem: Environmental > Aquatic > Marine > Oceanic | place: Fram...
AAAAATGAATAAAAAATAAAACACGAAAAATACCAACGACTACACGAAGACATTTCTTCGCTCCCTAATTAAAAAACTTTGAATTTTAACTGTCTTTTTATTTTCAGAAGTAAATAATTAGGTAAACTAAAAATCATTTAGCGGAGAAACTCTCATTACATTTTGTTACCACTAAACAAGTCAAATTATTTTCCTTCTTTTTTGACATTTCTTAATGTTTTAGCATCGCAATATTTGAAATAGAGAAGAATTCAAACGGTTGCTAACCTTTTGACTCCACAACAAGGCTCCAAATTTAAAAAATATCACAATTCCAGAAGAGAATCAGATGTAAAATATTTTCATTAGATTTTGTTTCTGAATCATGATTGACGACCCTCTCCTGCAAGATGCTCTTTTAAAATTTCTCTTCAATTCCAACAAGGGCAACACTTCCGCGATAAGAGATGAAAGAAAGTATCTTGATGACCTAACTCGCCAACTGATTCGTACCGTGTATTCAAATGATTCTCAAGAAAAAATATTCCTATCGCCTTCTTTGTCTATGATGGCGATTCATTCTATAGGAAAGGCAGCTTCACTTTGTATTGATTTAACTGAAGAAGACGACAATCCATCTTCCGTACCTTTCGCGGCAGTAGAATTCATGACAACTGCGTTTGGATATCTAGAATCAGACTTAGTATATACTGCTCTTAGGTTTCCAATATTAATTTCTTCTTCATTTCCAGCATCTTTATCATCTACTTCATCTTTGACCTCAACATCAGCATTTTCTAAAGCTTCTGCAAATGTGGGAATGACGGTAATTGATGTACTAGCAAATTTATGCATTGATGGAACTAAAAGAAAAGTTGTTGATATTCATTTGGAATATGATCTTGGCAACGATTATCATTCAGAATCGAAATGGTTTGATTCCAAACTGCGTAGCTTTGCTTTCATGTCATTATGCCGGGGGATCCAAGCAGCTGAAATGATACAGAAAATTTCTTCTTCTCTACAACCGTACCCAGTACTTCCCGAAGATTCTGCGTTAGGAGCTGGGATGGGATTAACGATTGACTTAAATTCAAATATCAATGAAACCATAAGCCACCTTGCTTTAGATTATATCTTGCACATTGATGCTGGTTGTGATGAGTAAGTTTTTACGTTCAAGTATTTATAATTATTTACAACCTTTATTCACCACGAGGCTAATTCATCTTTGCATAGATCGAATCCTCTTTCTTGTGTTCTATGCGAAGATCCAATTCATAACCAAGGCGGATACCAAGAATGTGAATGCGAATCGCATCGGAACCGTGGATACTTATATACGGCTTGTGTTGTGTACTTATCTATCCTCTTAAGATCAAATTTGTGTTCCTGGTTGCATTTTAATAGCCGTCACTTTGATTCATCTCGTGCGCATCGCGAACATGTTGAGCAGAAAACTTTGAGTTTATGCAACGCATTGGCTCGTTGTATATCTACCCTGAAAGATCGAAATATGAAGTTGCAAGGTCGGATAGCTGCATTTGTATCTATATCTTTATTTTCCCTAATCTTAAAAAATTCTCAATGTGAATTGAATGATTTCGGATATGGTATATTTTTGGAATCCATGACACAAATTGTATTAGGAGGTGCAATTTTTCGTCCCACAAATTTGGATTCTGACAAAAATAATCATCGTGCTAGTCACGTGATGCGCAAAAGAGCAATTACTGCACTCTCGGACATCCTGTCTCAATGCAACAAAGTAAACGAGAATCCGCAGATCATTACTTCAATCCAGGGTGCCGTAGAACAATGCTGTACTAGAATATTGAAAATGGGAGGACTGCCAATGCAAAAATGGGAGGAAAGTCTACTAGATCCTGGGCTTGAGGGTGATCTCGTTTGCCTACTAATTTTGCAAACACTTTGTAAGAGGATTACTCGACCTATCTTAACGCAGCTATTGATGATGGATTGTCTTAATTCCCAGAATATGCCTAAAGAAACCGATCCTTTGCCAATGATGGTAAAGTCTCTTATGAGATTATCCTTGAGTGTAAGTATGATGAAACAAATTATTTTTTTATTACTCAACGAACTAAAACTGTAATTTGTATGATTATTCGTATTATTTCTTAAATACAGGAAAAGTTTAGCATATCATGCACTGCTTCATCAGTTTTTAGGGGACTTGTTGGTGATAGAAAAGGTGATACGCGTAGTGACTCTCTCTCACGAAAACTTTGGGATATCATAGAGACACCACAAGTCTGCGAACAACACTTAAATCGTTTACTTGTACAAAGTTTAGTATTCTTGAAAAAGAATTGCGACTTAAAGAACATTGATTGTGGAGAAATGATTGATACGAACTCACTCATCGGATTTTCGGAAACTCCATTCAAGATCCAGCTTTCTCGGAGTGAGCCTCGTTTATGTTCACTATTAGATTTATTTCTTTTTTGTTGCTCTGGTGATGCATTGCAAAAAATTAAACTTGAAAATGACTTTTGTGCGTCGACTTGTTCTGTTTTTGGGTACATCGCAGCATCACATATTGGAAACATCCAGCAAAAGCCAATTTTAGACTTCTGGAATAATGGATCATGTCTACAAAACGATTCATATTTACATATTGCTGTTATAGCAAATGTTGAAAATATCCTAACAAGGCTTGGTCACTTGGAGAATCAATATGGCGACGCAGGTTCGAATGAGGATCATTACATTCATTCTGAGTGTCGAGATTGTATGACCTCACAAAGTCTAATAAAAGCCCTGAGTATAATTACCAGACACAAAATAAGAACTAAATCCATACCATCAGATCATGCATCAGTGGGAATGACTGTTGCATCATGTTTAGTCCAAGGAAGTTCTCGTGATCTAATACGGCGTGGAATACTTTTGCAAAATATTGTTGAAAGAAGAAATATTGAACAGGGTATCATTGCTCGGAGTATCTTTGAAAAATGTTCGTTGCACGAAAAAAATTTGGACCAAGAAATATATTACAACAAAAAGCAACAGGAGGAATATATTCGTTTGAAAGGAGATTTGGCTTTGACTCGAAATGAAAGAGATCATATGCAATTGTCACTTCATATGAAAAAAGCTCAACATGAAAAAGAACTATCTTTTGCACGGATTCAGTCCAGTGCTGATGCTTTGGCGTTGGTAGATACTCATGTTCATGAAAGAGAAAAGGCAGAACGTGATATGATGCTTTATCAATCTGAACTTGCAAATGTCAAACAAAATATGCTGGATATGGAGAAGAAATTGCTTGAGACTGAAACACAATTATCAGAGGTTAACAAAAATCTGAAAAATGAACGAAAGCGTGCGGAGGAAGATTATTTGAAATCTAGCATGCAAATCGAAAAATTGCAGCAGATGGTGCAAGATGAGAAGAAAAATACAATTGAGAAAGAACGGACACTTAGCGAGAAATTGCAGGAATTAGATGAATCAAACCAAGAATTAGATGCACTGAGCGAAGAACATAGCTCAATAGTTGATAGGTTTGAATCAGCGAGCCAGCTCTTGCAAGAATCACAAGGAAAGGTTGAAATGACTTGTTACAAACTGGTAACTTTAGCAGAAAAATATAAGGAAAAAGAAACTTTAATTAAGGATTTGAATAAGCATATGACCCAAGAGCATATTGAGCTTGATACAGACATCAGCAACAAAAATGGGGCCTATAACACGCTCCGATTGCAATGTGAAAAACTTTTAAATGAAAATAAGTTCTTACGCAGTAAAATGAATTCTAGCGCTCAGGTGAGAAATAATTCTGCTATAGCAGTTGCATTACAAGAAATGAGTGCTGAAGTACCACGAGTGCAGAATAGGGATGACGACATAAAAGATCGCGGAAGGTCGGAGGAACCAAGATCACGTGAAAGATCAACCTCTCGTGGAAGATTTAATAACCATCAACTATATTGAATTGACCATGTATCATCGCACCAAAATATTTTACAACAAAAAAAGGAGACTCTGGGAGAAGCTTTTTCAAAAAGTGCTGTGCCATCCAGAAACTAAAAGTAAATGTTATGTAATTTTGTTATGATAGCTCAATTCTTACATACGACAGCCTCTACTTTCTAACAAAGTAAAATAGCTTCTCAAACATTTTCTTGAATGAAGTTGTTATTACTTATTCTTTCGATATACAATATTGTGAACTGATTATGACTTTTGAATATTTCTTTCAGCAATAGGTGCAACTCTTGTTTGATGTACGATCACCCCAAGTAACCTCAAGATGTTAAAAACACCAAAGCCCATCCAAACCCCCGCAACACCATATTTTTGTGGAAAAACTCTTAAAGCACCTAAAATCCCAATTGTTGCTACAACCGTGGAAAGTGAAAGGGTCAAAAAATTTGAGCATCCAATCATCACACCTTCCCCGATGAAAACCTGCATTACATTGAAAAAAAAAACCCAATATGTCAGTGTAAGCCCTTCATTCATGAAACTCGAAAAAAAACATATTGTACTTACTAATCCATTTATAATCTGTAAAAAACTTGCAATATAGGAAGGAGCTCTAGCAGCATCTTGTACCGCTTTTATTGGAGTAAATTTATGAATCATCGGGAGAATTAATATCTGGAGTGAGCCAAGTAAAACACCCAAAATAAATCCTATACTCATTAAACGATTCACTAGTGCTCTTGTAGCTTTCAATCCTCCAGATTTTTTCCCGGTTTCAGGATCCGTTTTCTCAACTAGTTCATTTGGTACAAGAAATTGTGCCACCGTTGAAAGAGCAAGAAGAACAATACCACCTATTTGGAAAACCTTGATCCGAAAATGATGGAGGATTTGAGAAACATTCTATTTTCCAAAAGAATGACAGAATGCATTTTACAATTGAGTATATATTACCTGAATAGCTATACTGTGAGCTGCAGCTGCAACTCCAGTATTATCAATTGATTGAGTGGTTCGGGCAACGGAGAGAAAGGCGATATTCAGAGCGAGATTACGAAGTTGTAGCGCAGCCCCACCTTGCAAAAGAGGTTTCAAGGTAGACCATTTCGGAAATCGCAACAATTTCGACCATCGAATCAACTTTTTCTTCAACATGATATAAGTAAATATTCCGGCGGATATAATTTCAGCCCCCAGCGTGGCTATGGCCGCACCCGTCACACCCATCCCACAATTGAATATCAAAAGAGGATCAATGATAGCATTGAAAGCATTTGCTAATAAGCTCACTTTTAGAGGAGTGACAGTGTCAAGAATCCCTATCTCATTCATCATTGAGGAATCCATACAATTCATTCCAGAGTGAAAAGTAACAATGAGTGACATCATTCCGAAAAATCCATTTTCTTTCATTGGACAGGAATCACAAAAGGGTGCTTGGTCTTACCTCGAAAAGCAGAATAAGCTATTGTTGTAATTAAAGCTGGAAGAAATGCAAAACTCCTAATCAAGAGGTATGGCCTAACGAACGAATACAAGTAATACACGATAAGACCTCTCATCATCTTTTCTATATATCCATCACATTCAAATAGACAAAAGCTTACCTCGCAAAATTCATCGCAGGTGCACCACTTCCAAGAACAGAACTAAGTACAAAATCAGGACGAAGCAAGATCAAGGAAGTTCCTGCAATCGAGAGAAGAAAGGCAATAAATAACGCTTGACAAACAGCTGCCTGAACTCCTTCTTGATCTCCTTTGGCATGTTCCTTCGATACTAAGGTAGCAGTAACTATCCTCCCCAAACAAACCACCATTTCCAAAACGAACATCCGGACATATATATATATATCATCATCATGAGTCACGAGGTAACATAATAACATGTCATCATGTCCATACAAAAAACAAGAAGTGAAGATACTTACTACTTGGCAGATACGCCGCCAACCAAAAGGTAGAGGAAAAAACTTGATTTGCCGCAGATTGACCAGCAATCGCCAAGGCATTTCCCATCCTACCGACCCAAAATAGATCGACCGCTCCGACTAATGGATTGATCGCATAATTCGCTATACAAGGTAACGACACGGAGATGATTTTTTTATCAAGATCATCATTGCAGGGCCATCTTCCAATCGTCGTCTCTTCCTCGGAGGTAGTAGTAGTAGTAGGAGGAGGAGGAGGATCCTCCTCCGCATCAGTGGAAGAGAACATGGTGGAGATTCGATAGGAGGAAGGGTTGTTATACGAACAAGATGAATAGGGAGTTTTAAGGACGTGACGATTGGGAATTCGAAGAGAGAGAGAACGTCCTTGGCAGGGTGGTGGTGGTAAGGAAGGAGGGAGGAGGGATGTCAAACCAAACACTCCATGATTGCCATTTGGAGAAAGATGAATAAGAAAGAGTGTTAGATGGAAGGGTAGTAGAAGAACCTTCCAACTTTGTTTGGAATTTGTCAAGATCATGATGATGAAGAATCTCTCTATTGTGTCATGGAGGAAGAATGTGTGTGTGTGTATGTGATTTTTTTTCGAAATTCGTTCAATCTATCCACCAAATGAGAAGGTTGGTAAGAATATCTCTATGCTACAATATGAAAGGATGGAGGATTGGAAGAGGATGTACAGTATTATGATGCTTAGTGAATCGAATGAATGAATGAATGAATGAATAGAGTTGCCAATCAGAGAGGAATATCCAATGAATGAATCAAATACGAAATTATATTCATGGAGAGGAGATTTCTTTCGTAAAAGTGTCAATGTCCGTAGTAATCCTCTACCTACCTACTGTCCACACGACATCCAGAGAAATGATGCAGCCGAGATTCCAAAAATCAAAATCAAAATAAATGGAAATGTCTCCTCTCTCGTTCGAAGTACTAAGTGCCCAATCGATAGGATGACGCAGGATATGGAACTTCGCTACAGTACCTTCTACGTAGACAGGAAGAAAACCACACGCACAGCAGACCATGAGGAGGATGGTGGTCTTCCAACACTTCATATACCCCTCTTTAAAATAACTCACTCACATTATAAATATATAATTGGGAGGTGTTCCATGAGGGATCTCACGAAACACTCCCTCCAAAGAAGAATGTGGAATGCTCTTCTCTCTCTTGACAATTGCAATTTATTATAAAATATAGTTCCTTCACCTTTCGTCGTCACCTTTTTTCTTCCGTTTCACCCTAACCCTACCCTAACCCTAACCCTAGGAGGATGGACGTCACATGGACGGACTTCGGGAGGGATCCCTCCTTACCCTAAGTAACACCGTTAGATAGAGACCGAACGAATGTGTATCCTGAGAATCATAGGATAGAAATCCTAACAATGGACAAACTCACATGCATTGTGAGATGACTAACTAGGACAATGCGTTCCAAAGACTCCTACAACTAGGAATGTGAGTCATTGCACTTACAACCCAAATAATCTTTTGGGACCAAATCTCTCTCGAGGAATCGATTGATATCCATCGAACAACCAAGATATTCCCGGGTGTTGGTGTTTTGTGTCATCCTTGAATCCTGTTCCTTTTTAAATTGGATAGTCCGTTCCAAGATTTTATTCGATATATTCCTCACCCCTCCAATATCATTTTCCATTGAATCTTCTATTTGGCAAATCAAATTAAATTCAAATTAAATTCAAATTCAAATCCAATAAAATCAAATCAAATCCAACCTCTCCTCATGGCCGACCGCACCTCCCTCAGCCGCGCCACGGAATCTTCTGACGCCCCAACCCCCGGATACCTCTATCTCGACATCGCCCGCGCCGCATCTTCCTCCCCCGTCGCCTGTCATGACACCGTCCAATACCTCCTCCGTCGGTTACAAACCAAACAACAACCCTCCATCAAATACAAATGTCTCAAAGTCTTACAGAAAACGGTCGAATCTCCCATGACACGAGGGATGTGCCAACGGACGATTGTCCAAGATCCCAAAGCGATTGCGGCGATTAAGGAGGCCTTGCAATGTCGTGGACCTCCGGATCCATTACGAGGAGATTCGATGTATGAAAAAGTCAGGACGGCGGCGAAGGAATGTTTGGAGGCGGTCTATGCGGATGCTGGAGGGGGAGGGAATGGGATGGAGATGGGGGGAAGTTCGATGAATGCTGGGTTGGCTGGTGGGATGGCGTCGAGTTATGGGAACAGTGTTGCTGCGAGGAGTGGTGGGAATGGTGGTGGTGGATTTGGTGGAGCTCCGATGGGGGGATATCCTCCTGGTGCGACAGGTATGAGTGGTGCCGGTGGTGGTGGTATGAGTGGTGGAGCTATGGGAGGACGAAAGATGGAAGGGATAGGAAACCCCATGGTAAGTGGAGTACTGTCATTCTGAAATCCATGACTATATAATAGACTATTTATAAAATCATTGACATTTGGAAAATGCCTGAATTGAATGGAATCGAATGATATTCCAGTTCCAAGATCCACGAATGGAAGACTCCCAATCGAAGGGAATTGGTCGCATGACCATTACCCAAGTAGCCTCCGCCGTAGGATCCACCGTGAAAGGAATGATCAAAGATCCACTGGCGCGCAATGCTGTTCCATCACACTCTCTGCCATCAGTCACGGTCCATCACAATCCATCCCATCGCATTGGAAATTTACCCGGCTATGGAGGTTCCACTCCCAATGCTCACCATTCTGGCAGTATGTATGGCGGATATGGAAATCCTCCTCCTGGAAATGGAGGTGGTGGTGGATATAATTCGCAACCCCCCGGAGCGAGAGAATTAGCCCAACAAACAGGAGGAGCCTGGACGATGGCGTCCAATCGAGGCGCCAATGCCATTCAACACCAACTCCCCCATGGTGGCACGGCCGCTCATGCCCCCTCGGGCGTAGGCGGGTCCTGGGCGGGAACGGGATCCACCATGGCACCCAGCCCCGGAGGACATGTCGCCTCCGCCATTCCTCTCACCGGACCCTCCTCCTATCACAGCGCTGGCACCGCCGCCTCCGATGGAACCTACGAACGCAATCTCATTGCCGAATTATGTCCTCCGGGAGGAATGCGTCCGGAACCCCCCGAGGACAAACTTTCCAAATTTGCCCAATCCATCCCCTCGTTGAATTCCGATTTGGTCTGTCCTGTCTTATTGGATGCCTTGGAAGATGGACAGCCCTGGATTATTAAGGCCAAGACCTTGTGTGTTATTGATACGACGATTCAAAGTGCGAAAGAGGCCATGGGAGAATCTAATCCCTATGCTGATTTTTTCCATACGTGTAGTGGAGAGATTGCCCCCTTGTGTTCGCATTCCCGACCTGCGGTACGAGAACCGGCCAAACGAGTCCTTCGAGCGTTGGGATTGGCCCTTCCCACTTCCTCATTGGCGGCGGCTCCGGTAGCTCCAGCAGAAGCACCTCCTCCTCCTGCCCCGGTGGAAGTAGCGGCACCTGTGAATTTGTTGGATTTTGGGGAGGAGGAGACTTTTGGGAGTCCTGTTGTGGACCCGACACCGACATCGGTACCCCCTGAGGCTCCTCCACCACCCCCTCCCCATGTCCCTCCTCCCACATTTTGGGGAGGAGGAGACTTTTGGGAGTCCTGTTGTGGACCCGACACCGACATCGGTACCCCCTGAGGCTCCTCCACCACCCCCTCCCAATGTCCCTCCTCCCACAGTTCCTCCGTCGGTCGATAATGATGCTGGAAATGACCCAGGAGCATCTCTGTTTGGAGGATTGACAATGACTTCCACATCCTCCACAACTTCAGCTCCCACCCCTGCCGGATCCGCTTTTGGCTTCATCTCCTCCGATGCTCCTACCCCTGCTGCCCCCTCCGCCTCCACGTCCGTACCAGCTCCGTCTCCTCCTCCCGAAACTGAATTATTATCGCTCGCCGCACCCTCGGCGACAGTCACTGCCTCGGCCATGAAGGTACCTCCGTCCTCCACCACCTTTGATCCACTCTTGTCCCTTGGACACTCCACCACTACCAACACTGGGACCACCGTCCCTCCTCCTCCCATGACCATGTCTCCCTCCATGACCTACCACCCCCAAACGATGCTCCAAATGCAGCATCAACTGCAACAAATGCAACTTGCCATGGCCCACCAACAAGCACACTCCCAAGCTCCCACACAACCACCATCCCAAACCCACCCCCCTAGGAACGTCATGCAATCGCACACCAGTTATATCCCCGATATGAATATGATGCAACCCGTCGGAACGACCGGAGGATTGGCAGGAGGAGGTGGAGGTGGTCCTTTTTCGATATTGGAAAGTGCGAAAAAAGAGGAAGATCAAAAATCGTTTGATTTTATTAAGGATGCCATGAATCGTGCCAAATAACTTCAAATAGGAATCGAATGGAGGACGCTCTAATTTTTTTTATTTCGAATATTGGATAACTAGAGATATAGATAGTTTACAATTATACTTATACTGTTATTGGAAATGACATTGTCAAACGAATGCCTAAACTCTCATTCCATTTCTATTCCAATCCTATTCCCAACCTCCCCCCCATTCAAATCGTATTCCACATCAATTGGTTTGAAAGGCACTTTCTCACTGGAAATCCTTGTGGATATATATATATTCCTATATATAAATTATATACGTCAGGCAGTTTCCATTGCCAATTCGATCTCCACAGTATTCACACTCAAAATATGATTGGCAAAACAGTCATTGCATCGAATAATCCCTGGAGAACAGACACAAAATGTACGAACTCTTACTTTTTTGGGACAGGTACATGTTAATTGAATATACTTTGTTTTACAGGGTACCAACTCTTGACATTTATTAAAGGTTTTAAATGTCGGTATCCTGGATAATTTATGTTGGGAGGTTAGGAAGGTGGTTCGTCGTTTTTTCTTTGGGATTGGTTGGATTTGTGGGTGTGGTGGTGATGGTGATGGTGATGGTGATGGTTCCGTGGGGGGATGGCTTTGCAAGACGGTCCGTATTAAGGAAGAGGATCGGCAGACGGCTCCCATACTCGCATCTAAACTTTGCATCATGGTTATGACAGCATCCTGATTTTTAGAATCTATGGAAGCACAACAATCTTCTAGCAAAAGACATTCATATCCCAAATCATTGGCATTTCGCATAGTGGTTTGGATCGATGTCTCGATCGTGATTCCAGTCACGATCAAATTTTGAATATGTTGGGTCCGTAAAATGAGATCCAAGGGAGTTCCTAAAAAACAACATTTACTAGTCTTATCCAAAATCGTCTCATGTTCCAACGGTTGAAGTTCCGGGATGATTTCCCATCCAGCCTCACCCCGTACCAACATCCTTCCCATAGGTCCCATAGACCCAATCTCCATACCCATCTTTTGACTTCTCCAAATCTTATTGGGTGGACAATCACTTAAATCCTGTGAATGACCTTCTCGAGTATGTATAATGGGATATCCTTTGGATCTCATGATTTGCAATACGGACCGTATATGTTCCACCGGTTTAGACATGATACTGGCGGTATCCTTCCGAAGGAGACTATTCACATACCCACCTTTGGCACAGAAGTCAGCTTGCATGTCTATTACAAGAAGGCATGTATTCTCAGGTGTCATATTGCCATTGTAGGGCCAATCATAAGATGCTTTCACGAAGTTTGTCATATCGATATCGATGGCCGCAATGGTTGTCGAAGGAAGAAGTGTTCTTCTCTTTCGATGGTGGGATGGGAACATGTGTGTTCCACTCGAATGGAGGTGTGTGGTGCCTTTGTTCGGTTCGTGATGGAATGAAATTAATTAGTTAGGCGCAGGACCGAAAAAGATACGTCATCATTCAACAATCCATATTTGACAATCGGACTTTTTTTAAAAATCTCATCATTTCCATTTCGGATAGCTCTGGAAGTCTATCGTAAAATAAACTCAAGTCCTAAAGAAATCAATCAAATTTGTAATGCACTAACTAACTATAGATTAATTATTTCGTCTATTCTACAAATTAGATTTCATGACAAATTCTTTTTTCTGGAATAGTCATGATAAAATAGGATTATTTATTAGGCAATGACAATAGGCAATTTGGACCTCCCAAAAAGCGCGATACAGGAGAAACAGCAGAATATATATCATACTTCGGAGGAGAAAGCTGCCAAAAATGAGATACCAATACTTGTGACAGAGACAACCTAGCGGCATTTGGGGGACGGGCAACAGACTTCGCAGCAGTCACATTTTATTTTCTTGTTTCCATTATTATCCTGTCCACAATCGGTCCACAAGGATTCCAAATGAATACCTTGTAAATCACAAATGGATTGCTCCACGGTACCTTTTAAATTGTTGTTTTCAAGTCCGAGCATTTGTAAATTTTTCATGTTGGATATTTCGGCAGGTATTTTCCCTGTCAATCGATTATCATAGACCATGAACACAGATAAATTCTCCAAATTTCCAATACCAGTCGGTATTTTTCCATCAAATCGATTTGTATCGAGGAGCAACAACTCCAACGATGTTAATTCGTCAATCCGATTAGGTATGGAAGATCGGATTTTATTGTTCGATAAATGTAATTCTTTCAAATGTTTCGCATCATGAACATTGGATGGAAGTTCTCGAAATTCATTGTCGCTCAAAAAGAGAATTTCAAGGGAAGGTGTGAAAAGTCCCGAGGGGATTGCACCAGTGAGCAAGTTTGAATAAGCTTGGAAATTCACTAAACCCTCAAACGACTTGACAGAGGATGGTATACTTCCTCGGAACTTATTTTCTGATAAGAGTAAGATCTCGATGTCTTTCATGTTCTGAATGTCACCAGAAATATGGTTGGACAAGTTATTATCATGGACAGATAGGTAGCGTAATGGACTATCTTGATCTGGCATAGGTAAAGATCCTTCCAGCATATTGAAGGAAAGGTCCAGGGATAACAAGTTCGGGAGATTCATCAAGCCATCTGGGATAGATCCTTCCAATTTATTTTCATCCAAGTACACGTAAGTTAGTTTCGAAAGAAGACCTATTTCAGTTGGAATTCGCCCCGTCAAACGATTGCTGTACAAAATCAAAGTGTCGAGCTGTTGTAATCTCCCAATGGCGGGTGTTATTGTACCCTTCAATTCATTTTCATAAAGAGATAGACTTTCTAATTGTTCTAGATTTCGTATAGATCTAGGAATGTTACCAGAAAGCTCATTTTGATGAAGACCTACATATTCTAACATTTCACAATCCCCAATTTCGTCTGGGATTAGTCCAGTTAACTTGTTGTTATAAAGTGCAATTTGTTCCAAGTGCTTCAATTGACCAAAAGTTGTAGGAATAGACCCAGAAATCTGATCGTTTTTCAAAATAATGCTATTCAGCATCAATAAATCGCCCACTTCCTCTGGGATCGTTCCAGAGAGATTGTTATTGTCTGCAGGTCCAATGTATACAATCGAGTAAAACAATCAGAAAACTAGCATCAATAATTGTTCCACGAGAAACCTCTTTCTGGAAACTTACCGAAGAAAATAACAACTAAATGATCTTTTAGATTACATCGTACACCTTCCCAATGACATTCACTGACATCCGACAAGAGAAAATTGTCATTGACATTCCAATTGGGTCCATTGAGAGTGTAATAAAAAACTGCTAAAATATAAGCCTGCTTAATAGAAATTTCATCTCGTTCTATTCGTGTATTATTTTCTAACATCCATCTTCTCGCTAGAGATTGAGGAGAATTCACATTCAAGAATTTGCTGGAATCTTTAGATGTTTCTAGCGAAATCATTTCTACAAAACCTTCATAGGTTTTAGATGGACTTAAGGAGGGCTGTCCAGATATAGACGGTTGTAAAGATGGAACATTTGTTGGAAATTTTGACGGAATGGAGGTTGGCACCAACGTGGGTAAGAAAGATGGTGCTAACGAAGGAATTCGTGTTGGTAAAAGCGATGGTGAAGAACTTGGTTTATTAGAGGGCCCAAAGGAAGGCACGGTAGAACTTAGCACTGTGGGAGGAACACTTGGTATAGAAGAGGGAATTAGAGATGGGAAAGAGGATGGCATCATCGAAGGACGATCAGTAGGAGGAGCCAACCAATTACCAAATATGCCAGGAAAAATCACTGCTTTGCCATTCCGTTCGACAATCATTAATATTGAAAAAACTACCACAAATAAACCAATGACGAATAAGAATCCTCTTTTCATTTTCTTCCTTCTTAACATTTTTTTCTCTGCGTTTCCGCGAGGTGATCCAATATCTGTTTCTGCATCGTCACATTCAGAATCTGGGTCAGGCGCGATGTCCGATAACATTGTGTTATTCTTGCACATTTATTCGGGTGTTCGTATCAGAACAAACTCAAATTTATGATTATATCTTGTTTTGCAACAACTGCAATGGGAGTCCTACTCTAAGAATTCTAGATTTTAAATTTGAATCAGGTACAAGAACGGTTTGAATACAGAACTTGGATATGATGATGCATAAAAATGATGTGTAAGTAATATTTTACTTAGATGGTTTAAACGTAAATATTAATCTTGCTGTTGTTTATTCGTACTAATTTAGTTTTTAAACACATGTTGATTAAAGACGTTGAGACTCATTTTTGTTCTTCGTGATGGGAGTGCAATCAACTTTCACAAAAAAAAATTATACTCCTTCCAATTAAAACTTGAGTCAACGTGGAAATTTGATGGTCACGCTTTCGCTAGCTTTTTCATATAAATACATTCATAATCACTCTCTCTAGCGAAGGAGAGCGGCTGTCTTACTTTGATCAAGTCGTGGTTGCATGTATTTGATTCAAATTCTATGACTAAAATTAAATCGTATTGCGGTTATGAATGGGAGAGTTTTGATCATCTCCTCCACACACTTTGGTGCTTCAACATCAAGTTAGTAGAAACATGCATAAAATCTTTCGGAAGAAAACTTCAAATTTTATATTTTACAAACAGAACATATTACTCAAATAGAAAGAAATGCAAGCGCAAAAGTGTTTTTCAGTTTAGTCCAGGATAGCTTTTTTGCATATTGCCTGAATCAAATGTCATTCAACTCTTCTTCCGCACTTAAATTCTTAAACTTGGAAACAATCTGTATTTGCGTCAATTAATTAATAATATTACTTAGCCCAACGTGGGACTTTTGCTTCATAAAGAGCGTCGAATCTATCAGCGTGTAAATGAAATTCGTCAGCGATCTTGTATATGACATCAAGATTCGCTGACTCTTCATGTCATTTTCCTCTCAGAACCTTTCCTGCTGTTACCCTTCCCAACTCTTTCTCTGCTAGGTTTAGAATTCTACCATGGTCCATTTTATGTGAAGTAAGGAAAGAAAATGAAGAAGTATTGTCAGTCTTACTTTCAGTCTTGCTTTCTTCAGCAAATTTCATCATTATATCCTCCTCATGAGCAAAATGAGATTTGAGAGTATCAAAGAGTTCTTGCATATTGCAAGAGGAGGGATTTCCAATGACTTTGTTGAATGCATCAGTACATTCTTTGTGTTCATCGTCCATAGAATCGACACCGACAGATGCTGGTAGTTCTATCTTGCCATTTCTAGGACTACTTTCAGTATCATTACTGCTTGAAGATGGAGCAGGCTCATCATTCGCGTCCAACGGAATTAAATTAGACAAAATCTTTTCAAGATGCTCAAATGCTTGTTCTCCATACTGTAAAAAAGCACTAGTTTTGCGACTAACAAAGTAGCCATCCTTATCACTGACAATGAAACCAGAACATCCTAGCTGTCCATAACCAACCGGGAAATAATTCCTAGATGGAATGTAACAATTCACTACACGATCAAAATCGAACATGTGATGAAATGCGACTGCGACTTGTTTTGATTCGACGCAAACGCAAACAAATTGAGCTCCGGGGATGTTCTTTGCCCAATGCTCCATTTGTGCCGCACAAGGGCGGCACCCGCCTCACCCACCGTCATAAAAGTGCATGACAGTAGGTTTTCCAGTTGTGCTAAGGAGTTTGTTGGAGGACGTTAGTTTTGTGTCGATGAAAGATGGATCATGGACAACATGAACGTAAAAGTCCCCAACTTTTTCGAGGCCCATTGTTAATAATCTGAAGAGTTCCAAATTTGAATGGAAAAATAGGAGCACGAATCAAAGAAGTGTGCTCGAAAGAAATCTTAGGAATGGCCTGAAATGACGTAGAATATACTTCAAAGGAATTATAAAGCCTAGAGAAAGGGCCTTGAGTTTCTTTGTAAAACTGGGCTGTACGGTACCGTACTTTCCACAGCAGAATGTAAACAAGGTAAAAATTGTAGGCTTTTTCAAAAATAATGTTTTAAAAGAGTTTTTTGAACACAAAATCGATGTTGAAAACCCCATGAAGAATATCTTGTATGGTCTAGGATAGAAGACCATCATTAGGGTAATTGTCAACTATTTGTTACGGGTTTCTCCCTTTTTGTTGACTCTTGAACAAAGAAGCCTTGCTATCTTTTAAATACAAGTACATTTTGATATATGATCTTCTGGGAACATATTGTCATTAATTGGTGGTTTCATGAATGAAACAAACGATTTGACAGAAGAAAACTCTAAGATAATCTAATCTCAGATCTATATATTAGCATGCTTATCGATGGGGAAGAAGCTAAATTGTGCCGTCGTATAAGATGGATCTTGGACCCTATGCTACAAAAATATCTGTATACCTTCAACCACATATTTTATGTGGAAGAAAAGATGAAATGGGTTTTAAAAAATCTAGTTAGTACACCTCCAATTTTGATAACTGCTTACTCTGTGCGTTGTCCAAATTTAATGTCAGAATTTGACCAATACAAACATCTCGAATACGAATGGGCAGAGCGACTTCCAGCATTAGTAACAGAAGATGAAATTGACGAGGAACGTAACTTTCAATGCCAAGGAAGAGAGAGGAGCAAATTGATTGTAAAAAGATTATGTTCATTTCGAGGCAACTGGGAGGAGACAAAAGATTTTTGGTTCTTCGAGTGTAAGCGCTTTCGATATCTACCACCTCAAGAATTTCATTTTTGACATGCTTCTTTCAAGATAAGAGGAATTAATGAGTAACATCAAATCAAGTTTTCTTTGCTAAAATAAATACTACATTTTCTTGAATAATAAACACACCATTGCAGTCCTTGCTATATTTCTCATATTTTCAAATTATGAGCAAGATATGAAGAAACCTTGGCACACTCTCTAGGACATTTGTCATCTATTTTCAGAACAATTGAAAAAGAGGACTTTCTAAGAGAAAATAGGGATATTTGCAAGATCAAATTTGAATTATACCAACTAATCAAGGTTTATGTATGCATTTATCTGAGGCAGTCGATTAATGTTTATTCTGTAACTATTAATCAAGCAACGCTAATAAATCCTTCTAAATCATAAGGATCACATTTGCAGTCTACAGTGACAAGATCGCTTACGCCCAGATCAGGTTTTTCTTCACTCAATCCATAAACACATGAGAGAACTGTGCTTGTGAAAGTATTGCAATTGTTCTTGAGTAATTTATAATCAAATCCAGACCAGTTTGACCAGCATTTGTCATGACTACTATCACAAATATCGTCATATGCCGCATTACCTGAAAAATCTCCCATTCCGTACAGAAACAAAGCTTTTTGGCTTGTATCAGCATTTGTTATCATAGATTTACGGGCATTAAAAGAATATAATCTTTGGTCTTCTCCATGGGGAACCCCACAGCATTTTCTTTTGCAAGGAGCACTGCCATATCCTAGTTCAGTGCAGGTACTTTCGCGCTTGGTCCACCATGATTCGTCAATTTCCACGAAAGGAACATGCTTTTCTTTATCTAAAAATTGATGGCCCTTCTCAGTCTTTGTTAAAGACGCTACATAATCATCTAAAGTAGATTGGTCAGAGATTGAAAATTGGTCTTTTGAGCAAACAAGAACTTCCGTATGAAAGAAAGGAGTTCCTTGAAGTGGAAACCTCTGAAGAAACACATAGGAAAGGTCTTTTCCGACTATTTCTGCATTTGTATGTTGGCTTCGAATATGACTCTGTGCTAAATACTCGGGATTTACTAATGGTAAAATTTCTTCATTTTGTTCAATCCCTTGAGCTATTGAAGCTATGGTGACCGCAAAGAAACACAAAGAAAAAAACATATATGCAGCTGCAGTGTTTCAAACGAAAGTTGACGTTAATGATTTTCTTTTCGGAGCAAATCAATCAGAACCGGAGTTTGTACTACGTTAGTTAGTTAGTTCTAGGATATTTTTTAGCCAGGGTTTCCTATTTTTAAGGCCTACGCAAGGGTAGAATAGCCGGACTTCCCTCTGTACGTACTTGAGGTTTCAAAAAAACTTTTGAAACGCGGAGAAGACGGCGTTTTCCGGGACTGAACGGATTTTAAGTTATTGCGGAGGTTCTCATCATCGGATTTTCCTATTTGTTATTATGTTGGATTCATTTTTTATAAAGCTATCAGAAGAGGTAACTTGGATAGAGCGTCAACTTTAGCTTGACTATGAAAATTCAATCAAAAAATATTCTGAATTCGTTAGAGATCAGCGGTTTATTTTTCAATTTTGAAAATAAATTCTTGATTTTCTCAAGAAATATCCAACTTGACGAAAAACCAATTACATCACCAAACGCAGAAGATCATTCTGTTTCAAGGAGGTGCATCGGATCTGAATTTCGCAACAACAGTCAAGAGCAATCTTTCTTTTCCTGGTTCGGAAGGGTCAAATCGGGTTGCCTTGGAATTTTCATCTCAAAATTCATTTCAAATTATTTTCAAAATTCGAAATTCTTATTTTTACAAATCAGGCGACCAGCCATCCAAGTGGGTGACATAGATGTTAAGAATATTCTTTCATGAGATTCCATTACAGATTATGTTTATTCGATCAAAAGAGGAAATAATCTGGATTCAATATTGTTTGTGTATTTTTATGTTGTATAACATCTAACAACATTTTTTTACACTACGCAGTGTATGTTCAGTCATAAAAAAATACTTTGAGTGTCTTATCTGAACCGCTACGTATCTCCTATTAAGTATTGTACGTACATACGTACGTACACCTTCCCTCATTAAATATTA
>Ga0209092_10002032_pt1 | contig 18976 bp, 10 predicted proteins | sample FraStrMetagenome_FD_187446 | JGI IMG/M metagenome (GOLD analysis project Ga0209092, IMG submission 187446) | Marine eukaryotic phytoplankton communities from Arctic Ocean - Fram Strait ARC3M Metagenome (SPAdes) (version 2) | ecosystem: Environmental > Aquatic > Marine > Oceanic | place: Fram...
TTTTGGATTCTTTTGGATTGATTTTTTTTTTTTTTAAGTTGGGATGCTACCTGTTGACGAGCGCTACGCGCAGTTCTACCTCCATGGATGGGTCGGTTTCGGACAGAAACGCCTCACGGCAATAAAGTACGGCGAAATCGGGCCACATGTCCTAGGGAGATGAGCTAGTGAAACTCCGGGCCCTAGCACAGTCTACTGCCGGAGGAAACACTGTAAACTATATCAGAAACAAACAAACAAACAAACAAACAAACGTATGGGAGAGCTAGTGGATTATTCTTCTTATCGTAATCAAAGGAATATTGTGGAATTTTTTAGGCTTAAAACTTCTGTTCAACTTGAACATCTTTACACTATGCTCATCTTCAAATTTTGACTCGCAAGAAGTCTGCATAATATTCTTTATAGGCTATACGTCCAATCTGACGTAAGTAAGTTTAAGAAAGGACTTCAAGTTGTTCTAACGCACTTAAAGTAAAAGCATTCTTTGAATAAAAAGAGAATTTTAATTCCTTGTTGAAGGAAACAGCAGTAATTCAGATCATTCTACGTGCAAGAGAAATTCTATAGAATAATAGAATCACGCATCATTCAAATTATTATGAATTATTTATACAAAAGAAATATTATTTTTTTCGAAATAAATTACAAATTGGATGGGAAATTTGCAAAATAAAGAAGGAAATGGAGGGAGCTTTGCCTCCTCGTTGAATGTCCCCCCTGGCAACCTTCTAGAAGCAGTTGCTAGAGCTTCTTCAGAAGCAGCGAGGATACGTGGGGAACAGGAAAAACGTGCGGCCACTGAGTTTGACTCAGATGAAGAAGATTACGATTCAGATTTAGAAGATGAAGTAAGATCAGAGTCAAAAAACGCAGGATCTAATGACAAGAGAGGTTATTCAGAACCACCAGATCCAAAGTATCCCTGGCTTATATCATCCAGAGCGAGCATGGAATGCGAACAGGAGAAAATAAATGTAATGAAACAGAAATGTAAGGACAACTATCCCGGAATGTCATCATCCTATATTGATAAAATTAAGGTGAGCAAAGGCATATTTTTCAAAGAAGACTTCAATCCTTCGCTTACCATTTTCTCTTTGAATTGCTCAACAGTGGGCAGAAGGGAATTATCGATCACTTCCAGAAAAATTCTTCATCGGTAATATCCTTCGTGAAGTTATTTATGAAAGTTCTCCAGATGAAATTTTAATCCAAGTGCTCATGCGAAAAAGAAACCTGAAAACTCTTCTATGCGACAATGAAGGTATGGCGAAGATATTTTTTGACATGTTTGCTAGCGAAACCAATTTCATCACCTCTGATGAAGAAAATGATGAAAAAGCCAAAACACCTGTATTTTGTCTTCGAACAAATGCTCCAAACTTTATCCAAGATAAGGCAAAAAATGCTAACGAGAAAATGGCATCTTACATTGATTGGATAATGAATGAAGAGGATTCTGGAACAATTCTCTCTCCAAATCGAAACAAAAGTGACAACTCTTTGGCATGTTTTTTCACAATCAAAGCTAGCAAAGATCATTCACTGTCCAGTGATATCATTGAGCCTATATCGTCTATCATGAAAGTACTTCCAGAATTCAAAATAATGCATGTTGGCCCTTCTCCTTTACCGCCAAAATTTATGACTACACTCTTACATATTGATTCTGAGGCTAAAGTTGGTTGTCTTCCACTGTTTTCGTCTCCACATTCTAGTCAATCTTGCAACAAAAATGTTACAAACACAAAAAAAGATGCCATTTGTGCTGCGATAGAAATCATGGTAGGCTCAAACGTAAAACCTGATACGCAAAGTACCAGGACAACCAATGGAACAACATCCACAGATCAATCACCAATTCTAAATATTTATCACAAAGAACGAATTTATGCAGAGCTCATTCAACTCAAGAGAAGGAACATAGAAAAAACATTTTATGTTGCGAATGTCAGAGAAATTGAAAAAAACATGAATGCTATTTTGCCATTATCGTTTCAGAAGCAAAAAACCCTTCCTGATGGAGACCGTTTTCCCATTATTTGGATGTCGTCGTACTTTGATATCTGCTTTCCTCGTGTTTATGAGCACTTTAGATTCGGAAAAGGAGAAACTCTTGCAATACGGAATAAAGTCAATCCTCCGAAAAAAACATCGTCGCCATGTACTAAGGGGAGTGTATTTTTCGATTATAAAATTGACCTACTTGAAAGTACTCTAAGCGCTATTATTGAAAATCGATGCCATCTTTCTTTGGCAGATCAGCTCTGTTACGTATTAGCGTTTACAATGGTTATCACTTTTGATTCGATAAGCTGGATGACGCAATCGTGTGAAGCAAATGAAGTTTTTGATAGTTTTGGTGAAATGTTCGATGACTTGGGTACATTTTGGAAATCAATATTGAAAAATAGGGATGAAGATATTGGTCTAGGTATATCAAGTGAGAATGTTTGTCATAATGGCGATGAGTCAGGATCGCGTAAAGCTCTTTTACAATTATTACTTTTTATGCAAGGCAAGATTCAACGTTCGTACGGCCATTTGCTAGAAGAGAATCAATTCATTGATTTTGGAGTTCCAGAGGAAACAACAAAAAGGAAGGAATCGGGCGCTAGCACCCCTTCTACAGAGAGAAAGAGAAACCGTAAAAATGAAGATTAGAATGTATTTGATAAATTTTCTCTGAAGAACTTTGTATTGAAAAGCAATAAATTCATATATCAATATTTTGAATTACAGAAAAAATTGTTGGAACACTTCCTTTATAATTTTCAAATCGAACGCTTTAATCTAGAGCTAGAAACAACTCTCACATGTGAATCAATCTCTTGCTGACAGGTTTTTAATTTGTCTTTTGTTTCTTTCATTCCTGGATCATTAGGATCTAGGTGCATTTTTTTTATACGGGCAGAATCTTCAAAACAGGACAACGCAGTTCTATGTTCTTTCTTCGTCATATAGATGGTTCCAATTTGATCTTGCGTCTCAGCAATTGACAAATGGTTATCCCCACAGGCCATTTTGATGATTCGAAGGGATTCTCTGTAACAATCAAGCGCTGATTCCTGGTTACCTTTTTCAATATATATCATTCCTGTGAATGATTTTGAAAGAAAGGATTTTTAGATTTGAGACTGCAATCTATTCAAACAAAATATTTAGCGTAGTTGACTCACCCATTCCAGAGAGGGCCCCTGTAATAACATCATCATTGACTCCTACTAATAGTTTCCTTGCTCTCAGAGCTATAAAAAAATTAGAACTTCATGGAAACTTTCGACGAAATCAGAACAGCTTAGGACACTTACCATTTTCAAAGCAATGAATTGCTCTATCGTGCTCATGATTATGGAAAAAAGAGTATCCGATTTTATTCAAAGTCCTTGTAATACGCACATCATCATTTTTACAACGTGATTTGAAGATACGAAGCGCTCTCATGTAAAATTCAATAGCTTTAGTATAAAATTTGGTTTTTGCATGAACATCAGCTATGTGAACTTGTACATTCGCAACATTCAAATTATCTTTTCCCTGCTCTCTCAAATAAATTTCATAACAATCTTCAAGAAGCGACAAACTCTGTTGGTCTTCTCCAATTTTGGAATATAGAATTCCAATTTTACTCATGATTTCTGGTACCATTAAATTATTATCACTAACATTCAGCTCGTATGAATGCAATGCCTCCTTGTACTTATTCATTGCATCTTCGTTTTTTCCAGAAGAATCTAGAGCTTTTCCTAATTCAAATACTGTTTTCGGTAGGTGTTCAGATGAGGTTTTTTCTCGTATTACATATGCCTTTGACAAGTATTTAGCAGCTTTATCAAAATCTCCGACTTTATAATATGATGCACCAAGATTGTGTAAAGAAGTTCCAACTACATTACTTGCATCTCCACAAATTAGTTCATATATGTGTAGAGCTTCTGTATTATACTTGATTGAGTCACTATGATGGCTCTTTTTCTCGCATAATAGACCCATGCAACTTAAAACATCAGCAATCTTCTTGTGTTCGTCGCCAAAAAGCAATTGATAAATTCGTAATGCTTCCGCACAAAATTCCATGGATTGATCTAATTTATCACATTCTTCAAATATTTTCGCAATTTTGAAGACAGTGTTAGCAACTTCTACGTTGTCATTTCCTAGTAATTTTTTTCGTACTCGCAAGGCCTCTGTTCCAACACTGATAGCCTTAGAGTAATCTTTTTTCCAAACGTGGATCACGACCATGGCATGGAGAGCATCAGCAACCAGTAAATGATCCTTTCCTAAACTTCCTACAAGAATTCCATATGCATCGCCAAAATATTTTAATGCGTTGTCATATTTACCTTGATGCTCATACATATTGCCCATTAAAAGCATTGCACTAGCAGATTCAACATGCTTGTCGTCATACTTAGTTTCATAAATTTCCAAAGCTTGTTGTAAAGATGACAGGGCCTTTTCATAATCACTTCTGTCGCCCTGTATACTACCTACTTGACATAAGGTTTCAGCTGTACCAGCGATGTCATTGTTGTGCTTTCTTATTCGTAAAACTTCGACATATGCCTCAAAAGCCTCATCAGTATCTCCCCAGGAGTCAAAAACTTGCCCTACAGCAAATAGTGTATCCGCAACTTTACTATCATCGTTGCCATAAATTTGTCGTCTTAATCGGAGTGCTTGGCCGAAGTATTCCATGGCTTCATCGTAAGCAACTAGTTTGTTATGCACGATCCCCATATCATGACACAGGCTTGCGACTTGCTCGCTTTCTTCACCATATTCTTTTTTGTACACTATTAGACTTTCTTCAAAAAGCTTCATAGCACCTTCATATATATTTTTTTGAGACAATACCTTGCCATAGCTATGATCACATTCGGCCATCTTAATTACCTTTACATTCTTAACTGCGTAAATGCGCTTTGCTTCAATAAAGCTACTGGAAGCTTTCTCTATCTTGTCAAGATTTGAAAAGACCTTCCCTAAAAGGAAAAAAGTATCAGCGATTTCTTCATGATCATTGAGTTCCCTTTTCCTTATCTTGAGACTACTCATGAGATATTCTAGGGCTTGTTTATTTTCATTCTTTTTCAAGTGTACGCTACCAATATGATGATGTACAGTCCCTACATCAATACCATCACTATCATGAGCCTGAAATGCATTAAGAGCTTTCGAGTAACATTGTAAAGCCTCATTCACCATATTTTTTTTCTCGTATAAAGTGCCAAGGCATTGCATTGCATTTGCGACTTCAATATGTTCGTCACCTAGATTTATCATGTAAATTCGAAGAGCGTTGTTGCAATGTTCAAAAGCTTCTTCAGTCCTACCACATTCATCAAAAATATTCGCTATGTTGTAGCTGGTATCAGCTACTTCTATATCGTCTTCGCCTTGTAAGAGTTTTCGAACACGAAGGCTTTCCAAACAGCATTCTGCTGCACTTGTGTACTCACCACGCCTTGCATGGTTGATTCCTACATTGTTGATTGCTTTTGCAACGGATAAGTTTTCACTTCCTAGAGCTTGTTGAAAAAGATTTAGAGATTTAGAGTATAAATTTGATGCTTCTTCAAAATTTTCCTTTGCATCGTAAATGCAGGCCATACTATGAAGGGTGTTTGCAACATTGATGTCCTCGTCTCCATATTTCACCAGAAAAATGTCTAAGGCTTGTTGATAACATTTCATCGCATAATCGTGATTTGCTTGGTCTTCGTAAATACATCCTACGCTATACAACGCATTTCCGACAGATTCGTGATTGTCGCCGAGACATTGCCTTCTAATCCGAACAACTTCTGCGAAGCATTTCATAGCTTTTACTTTTAAATCTTGCTCATCATAAACTTTGCCAATTTCAAACAGAGTGTTGGAAAATTGTTCATGTTTCTTTCCAAATGTTTTCTCTCTCAAACGAAGAGCATCTGCTAAAATTGTAAGAGCCTCTTTATAATTCCTTTTTTCTCTATGAATCATTCCTATTGCTTGTAAAACATTTGATGTATTTTCTTGGGATTTATTTTCAATCTTATCATACATTTGAAGCACTTCTTGGAAATGATCCATTGCGAGGTCGGTCTCGTTATGTCTCTGATACAGCGTACCAATGCAGAACAAACATTTTGCTATGGATAGACTGTCTTTTTCATTGTTTGGGTTGCGGTATATCTCCAGCGCATTTTGATAAAAATCCATAGCTTCATCTTTATTCCCAGTTTCATCATGAATATTTCCAATACAATGAAATGAATAAGCTATATCCATATGATGGCTCTCAATATTTAGCTTTTTGACTCGAAAGCTTTCTATGAAACAATTCATTGCTTTATCGTATTGCTTTTGCTTTTTCCAAGCTCGTCCAAGATTATGGAGAGAAATTGCATAGAGTAATGATTCTGGTCCCACAAGTTCCTTCCAAAGCAATACTGCCTCAAGGAAATAGGATGTAGCCTTTTGATAATGAGATCTACTGTAATGAATACCACCGACGATCTGCTGCATATTTGCAACATCAGCATTACTGTCTAGAGATAAATCATTTTTAATTTTGAGAACCTCTTCAAAGCACTGCATTGTGTTGTTCAAATCGCCACATTTTGAATGAAGAGTTCCAAGTTGATACAATGTTTCACTTATGAGCAAGTGCCTTCTACCAAGATTTAAAGTTCTGATACGGAGGCTTTCATTGAAACACGCCATAGCTCGTTGATGATCCACTCTGTGTACGCAATTTAATCCCATTGTGTACAAACTATACAAAAAAGACAATATTTGACAATAAGCACAAACGTCAAGGAATTCATAACGGTTGTCGAGGGAACTTACGTTTTGGCAACAAGTAAATCATCTTCACCCAATTTTTGCCTTCGAATGCGAACAGACTTTTCATAATAATCAATACCGATATCACTCTTTTCCCAATTTTCAAGAACATTTCCGATTTGGAAAAGAGTAGATGCAACTTCAAGATCATCATCCCCTAGCTTTATCTCTTTGACGCGAAGAGCTTCCTTGAAATTATCTAGAGCTTCATCAAACATTTTGCGTTTGCAAAATGCAATACCCATATTGTGCTACGAAAGAATGGAATATAAGAAAATTAGTGAACCAATATAATCATTCATAAACCTTAAAAGTCCATCCAATACATACCCGTGTATTCGCAACACTTAAATGATTTTTTCCATATATAACTTGTCTTATTTTCAACGCTTGTTTGTAGTAAATTATCGCTTTGTTGAAATCCTCATTTTTCGCCATTATATTAGCTAAAATGAAAAAAAGATTTGAAACTTCTTCATGTTGGTCTCCTAATTTCTTCTTTTTCATGCGAATGAGATCACGATAAAAGCTGACGGACTTTTCACTATCTCCATTACTATCATGTGCATTTGCAATTCTACTCATCAATTTCATGACAGTGGCCTCATTCGTTTCCGGGTCTTGCTTGTAAATGTACAAAGCATCTTCAAAATAAAGTATAGCTTGTTCGAGATTCCTAACTTTGGTGTTCATATATACTTTACCAAGTCTATTTGAAATGAAGGCTACTGTTTCATTGTTGTCCCCATTCTCTATTATGCGTATTCTTCTTGCTTCTTCGAAACAACCAATTGCACTGTCAAACTTGCTATTATTTTCGTGTGCTGATCCCATGTGATATAATGTGTCTGCTATCGAGTTGTCATCATTTGCCAATATTATTTTTTTGACTCTTATTGATTCCTTAAAGCATACAACTGCTTTGTCGTATTCATTTTTGCTGTCATACAGTTTGGCAAGATTATGTAAAGTCTCTGCAACTGATAAGTCTTCGTCTCCTTTGATGAATTTTCGAATCTTGAGACTAATCAAGTTTTGTCAAAAAATCATTTCAATTGTGTCATTATGGATGGAAAAACAAGTTCATACAAATACAACAAATCTCTTACCATTCTTGGAAATACTCGATTCCTTCATCAATAATACCTCTAGTTGCACTATTTATACCCATATTGCTCAAAGTTTTGGCTGTACTAAGATCATTTTTGTCAAGTACGTCCCTTTTAATAGACAAAGCCTTTTCGTAACAAGCATTTGCACGATCAGCTTCAGAGTTTTTATCAAGTGCGGTTCCCATACACTGTGCATAAAAATAAATTTGAATCGTAAGAAAGTAGTTCTTTGTTGAGAGTCACATGTATTAATGAAATAGAAATATTAATGAACTCACATGAAGAGTATTTGCAACGTCAACATGGACTTCACCATAGTGATATTCGTAGACATCCAAAGCTTGTTCAAAATATATTGCGGCAGCTTTGTGGTCATTTAGACCAGCATGAATGATACCTGCATTGTATTGTATGTTTCCAACCCGAATATCATTTTCACCCCAACTTGCTTTGGTGGCTAGTAGCGCAGCTTCGTAAAACATAATTGACTCTTTACATTCTCCCTTCTTTGCCAGAACGTTGGCAACGTTGTAAAGAGAGTCGGCCAACTCTTTGGAGCTTTCAACATGGAAAGATTTCATTAAACGTATCTGTTCTTTGTAGCACTTTAAGGCTTTTTCTGGTTCGTTCAACTTATCATTTACATTTCCCATGTGGTGCAATGTCCTTGGTATGATTACTTGATTCTTTTCTTTGTCCAATCGGTACAGGCGTAAAGCAGATAAATAGCACGATACAGCCATTTTTAATTCACCATTCTTTTCATGAACATTTCCCATGTGTCGAAGCGTATGAGCTACATTTACATGTTGATGTCCAAAATGAAAAACCCATATTTCCAATGATTGGTCTAAACAATAAAGAGATCTTGAGTATTCCTCTAAGCGGTCGAGAGCATAACCAAGGCAATACAAACTGTTCGCAATTTTTATATGTTTTTGTGGAAGTTTTGACTTTCTAACTTTTAGAGCTCTTTCAAAAAAGTCCTTGGCTCGTTTGTTTTCCCCTTGAATTAGATACATTTCTGCAATTCTATGTCCCGTTGCAGCGACGCTTAGGTCCTCACTTCCAAGTCTAGACTTCTCAATTTGTAGAACAGAACGGGAACAGCTCAAAGCATTGTCCCAATCCATCATGAGAACGTAAATACCGCCCATGCGCTTCAGAATTGTGCCGACATTTTCATGATCATTCCCCAAAATAAGCTTAGTCAAAGGAAGGCATTCTTCATAACACTCAATTAATTTCACATATTTTATGAAAGCATTATTTTTCTTCTTGGTAGTCTCGCCATCATCAAGAGTACCCTGGTCCATGTAAAATGACATACACAAAACTGTACCATCTTTGTCTACTCCTTTATCCTGCTCTTGCTGCTCTCCTTCAGTGTTTTGATTCGATTGACTTTCTTCTTCAATTTCGAGTAAGAGCTCCCTTATTCGAATGGCTTTATCAGACCAGAGTTAGTTTTCTCGACTTCATACAAGAAAAATATATATAATCGAGCGCAAAAACATACCTTCTCGAAAAGCAAACAGGGCATCCTCGTGTTCTCCTTGAACAGTATAAACATTTGCCAAACATTGCCATGTGTCCGCCACCTCTATACCGTCATTTCCATATGACGAACTTCTTATACGTAAAGCCTCTCTAAAGAGACGGGACCAAGATGGAATCAAATTGACAAAATTTAGGGAAGAAAATGATGAAATATCTCAATCTTAATTTCTCTCATTTAGAACTAACCTGTAGTTTTCGACACTTTTATCAAATTGCTGTAAATCGTCATTGACTATTCCCATATTGTGCTATGATAAAAGAACAAAAGCTTTAAGAAAAGCAATAGAAGCAATCTTACTGAAAACATAATAACTTACAAGTGTATCAGCTACATCTATGTGGTCCTCGCCTAATGTCGCTTTCTTGATGTTAAGAGCATCTACAAATAATAATCACAGCATGAGTTTTGATTTAGTCATAAAGAAATTTGTAATCCATCGATAATACATACCTTCAAAATAAAGAATTGCTTGGTCACTATCATTCCATTCTCTATATAGATTCCCAATCCATTGCAGTGTATCACCGACGTGTTGATCGTCGCTTCCAAAATTCAACTCACGAATTCTTAAACATTCATCTAAGTATTCAAATGCAACTTCGTACTCTCCATTATCACAAAATAAAGCTCCCATATTATGAAGCGTTGTAGCGACATCTGGATGATCTGGTCCTAGAAGGCGTTTCCGAATTCGAAATGCTTCATCATAGCAAAGAACCGCATCTTCCTTTTCAGAACTAATATCATGGATATATGCAACACTATGCAAAGTTTCAGCAAGTGGAACATTGTAAGGGTGATTGTTAAGCTCATTTTGAAATTCTTCTTCCACAAATTCTTTCATATGAGCTATAGCAGAGCGTTTTAAATCCAAAGCTTGTTTATAATAGTCAATTTCTGTACTTTGAAATCCTCTGCTTCCGAGAGAAACAGCCATGAGATGAATTGATTTACCAATATCCATATACTTTTCAGACAATGCGAATGCAGCAACCTTAACTTTTTCATTTATTTTTGTAGTGTTTCGAATTTCATTCCTCATATTTCCTTTGCTATGAGACAAATTTAAAACGCTTTTAAATTGCTCCTCCTCGTGTTTCAAGAATCTCATTGCGTTTTCATGCACTTTCTGGTATGCCAAAATTGCAATCTCATTCTCCTCCTTCAACGTCAAGCAATTTTCTTCCCTTCTGATGTCATCGTTGAAATATAATAATTCTTCGACATCAATTATATGTGCAACGGTCCCTTTCCATATTCCTAAATTCGACAGACGCGAACTCACAAACGAATCACTTCTTAGCGTCTTAGCTGCAGTGTGTAAATCAAGAGCTCGAATCATATTGGATGTCAAAATTTGAAATGTATATTCCTCCGCTTCGTTATATCCGACCAAAGCAACAGTATTGGATGCAGCAATCTTACTTGCTGCTTCATTCCATTCTTTTGCATGAGATTTGAATAAAGCACCATTCATATCCTTATCATTGATGAACTCTAGTTTATAGGCAAGATATTGACCGTAATGCTGATGAATTTCCTGATGAACACGAATGAAAAATGCGTCTTCTTTTAACGAAGCCTTTGATGCTTCATCACTATTGATCGATAGGTCTTCTATTTTACCTGCGATCTTTCGACATTTTTGAATTTCCAGTAGTCCTAAATTTTTTATGAGAATATCTTGAATAAATATCAAGACTTTTTTCATCTTATCCTTACGTTGATCTTTAAAACAACTTTTATCATTTTGGATTAAGACTGTATTCCACAGAGAGTGAACTACATCAACTGGTACATAAGGATTGATCATTTCATGAAAGGGGTCTTCCTTGTATGAAAAAATACTATTGGCGGCGTTGTGAGGATTTTGTGCATCTTTTTCAGATTCCTTCTTCTTTGACGTATTCTGTCTTTTATCTTTTCCATCTCGATCTTTGGTGTCTGATTTATCAAAAAAATCAAGAGGGTTCTGCACATCTTTCAAAGAAACAGCAGCTTTATTTGTGTGAGCCGATGTAGGATATAAAGGGTTAAAGGTCATGACGAAAGCCATAAAACACATTTTGGCGTCTTCTGGGGATAACAAATTGATTGGGTCCTGACAATCTCTGGTGTTGATCTCTGAAAGAAAGGTCTTATCTAGAATATCAAACAATGCTTGATTCGGATTTGGTACAGGAGGAGGTTGTGGAAATATTCTAGATCGACCAGTTTTATTGTCAACAACAGTAGTTTCTTGATACAAGTCTTCTTCATTCTCGGATAAGTCAACATCACTAAAAGAATCTTTTTTGGAGGATGAAAAAATTGAAGATGCTTCACCAAAGGACCAAAGATCTGATGTCTTTTCACCTATTTCTTCGCCAGTACCACTGGAATTGTGTCCATGAATTTTTTCATTCAAGATTTTTAGGTATGTTGCAGATGCCTCATTTTCTAATCCCTGTGTTTCTGAAGTCTCCTCAGATTTATCTTTGAGGTCATCAAATGTTTTATTATCAGTTTCATTTGATTCCAGCAGTTTCATATCCTTCTCTTGTACAAGTTCCATTTTCTTGGAGGATTCAGGCATTGGTGATGCATTCTTTTGATCTGTTAACCAATCAGGAGGGTCCATGTATTCAATATCATTTTCTCCATCGTTTCGGTCCTTGCTTTCTACTGGTATTGAGAATTTATCCTTACTTTTCTGTATGTTTGAAGGAATCACTTCCTTTTTTTCAATTATAGCACCGTTAAGCTCATTGTCTTTTTCAGATGAAGCTTCATCTGCTTCGATTACAATTTCGCGCGACCTCGTCATAAAATTTGTGAAAAAAGACGTGATTCCTCCAGTTTGTCTTTTTGCTTCATCTTTATCATTATTCATAGATTTTTCCTGGTTCTGCTTTTGGTCATCATAATCTAAAGCAGATTTTTTTGCTGCATTATTTTCTTCCTGAGTATCTTCGATGTCTTGTAACTGATTGGCAGAATTCTCCATGTTCGAGAGATCCATATCAGTTGCATTTGTCGGAGTAAGATGCACTGTATCTACAATTGTTTCAAGGTTGGAAGTCATTGTTGTAGTTGTAGTGATAGACTTTGTAGCTTCATCCTGATTAGCTTTCATATTTAGTTTAGGCACAGAGTCATTGGTATCCGTAGCAGTTGCAATTTCTTCTTTAAGCTCGTCACTATCATCAGATGTAGATATTAAACTATCATTGTCGTCATCCTTATCATTATTATTATCGGAGCACTTTTGGGCAGTGCTAGGAATTTTTGAATCATTTCTAGCATCTTCATGTGATGGTTTAGAAGCTGAAGATTTCAGAACGCTTAATATGTTGTTCAGATGTAAAGTCGGTTCGGATTGCGTTTTGGTTGCATTTGTTGCGTCTATTTCTAAAGATGGTAATGATGCCTGGTCCGGGGATTTTATTCCCTCCGTCTTATGCTCTTTTCTTACAGATTTAGGAGTAGCAAATAAGCGATCAAAAGCCTGGTCATTATCCATCACGATTGATGCCGATAATACAGATTTGGAGAAAATACTAGCCTCATTGGCAGTACTTTGTTCATCAGCAATTCTATTCTGACATTCAAAGGTCAATGATTGATGATATTTATTCGCATTTTCGTCAAGTACATTATGAGCATAAGATCCGCATTCTTTCTCCACGTCCTCATTATTCCCGCTGTCGCTGTTTTCGTTTCTTCGAAGTAGTTCATGTTTAGTAGAATCTTCTCTTCCAACATTATTGACAATATCGTCTATAATAGACTCTGCATCGTTAATACTCTCCATCTTATCCACATTTTTTAGGTGAGACGATTCTGATATGATTTCCTCATCGTTGTGTTCGTCGTCCTCGACATTGGTATCATTATTATTGTATCGAATAGTACTGGCTAATGCTCCCCACAATCGACTCATCTCAAAAACAATTCACCAAAAATTTAAATCTGAAAAATCTCAATGATAAAGGATAGAAAATTAAGAGACTGGTTCAATCTTTTTGTTTGAATTTAAGTTTCTTGACCGAATCGGTGCGAATAACAAATAATGAATAGATCAGCTGTAACAAATTAATCACCTCCACCTCTTTTTGTAACATCTTGAACACGAATTGATAAAAAAAAACACACACCCAATCTTTTCCTCGTATGTAGAATCTCTATGTAAGGACATTTTTTCTTCAATTAAATGACCCACAAGGCTTGTTCTCAAGAGGCATAATCCACTTTATATTCGTGTGAAACTCATTGGCAGTAACCAAAAATAAAAAAAGTAACTTTGACATGCTTCAGCATCTGATTCTTTCTTGAATAACACATTTAACCTCAACAAAAAATGGGTGTTTAAAAGCTTGGACGAAACACCTAAAATTTTAAACCAGAAAATATACAATTGCGTTGCTACCATTCATATTTCATCATGAAATCTGGATAAAATAATTAGTAAATTTGTTAGGTTTCTTGCACAAGATTCGGATCAAATATAATGTTGCACCAAACAAATTTTGTAAAACGAGAAACTACATGATGGGACCGTTTCAAAAAAAATTCTTGAGGAATAGTACTTGGATGTGACATATTTTTCAAATTCCTATAGAACAGCAACCTTTCTACTTTGTACCTGTTTGGTATCTAAGGCAACGATGAATTTCCATTTTGATCAATGCCATCAATTTTGCGGTGCTCTTCTGGGGGATAGAATGTATTGCATAGGCCCACTCAAGCATCGCTTAATCTAGTCTCTATATTTTGAGGTTGACATTTGGTGGTATTTTTAATCTCTAATACGTCAATTTCTCTTTAAGCTCCAAGATTTCATAAGCGTGTATGAATTATCTTATCTATTTTTGTATAATACCCCTTGCGAAAATAAAAAATCGATTGATATATTTGTAACCATGCAATTCACTTGAGGTGGTATTAATGTTCAAAGTTCAAGCTAAGTTTGTTTCATCCTAATATGATGATTTAATGCTATACCATAATTATTTTCATTTTGAACACAAATTGCCTTTTCGTATTTTTTATCGCATTATATAGTTTGTTTGTTTGTTTCTTTGTTCTGTGTTGTTTCTAGAGGCAGACGGCATTATACTTTGATAGGGCCCGCATACGCTCTTTCAGGAAGTTAGGTCCTACGGTCTCTTAAATACGTGCATTGTCTTGCGACACTACATGTATTCGATTTTTATTCCACCACGTAGAGGCTAGTACTAAGTAATACATAGATGATGTTGCCTAAGTATTTTCTAAATCAATCGGGTGTTTTCTTATCATGATAAAGCAAATGAAACGTTAATTCTGAGGATTAAAACATGATTTTTTTACAATGTCGTCTTGAAAATAATTCTAATATTTATAGAAATTGTAACAATCTAATAACATTATTAACTTCATGTGTATCTCAATTGCTTCAGAGGCATGTGCTATATTTGGATTACCCCCTAAGGATAATATAATATTGAAGCTGTGGGGTCTGTCGCAGAACATTGCCATTAGAACAATTTAAATAAATATCATACACAACAACCCCCTAAGGATAATATATTTGTAGCTGTATCTATTATGCCATTTATATTCGTATGATCTCAATCGTCACCCTTGCAAATTTGTTTTGCTCGCCAATTTCTTCAATTATCTATCGGGATTATTTGGACATTGATGATGCCAAAGCAAAGACAAATATGATTCTACAACTACATAAAATATTGCGACCGTTTATGTTACGTCGTTTGAAAGCAAATGTTGAAAAGACACTCCCTCCAAAGCATGAGACTACATTAGAATAATCTAATCTTCTATAAACCCTAGAGTTAAAAATCATACATTAACTAACTAACTTAGTAACAATTATTTATCAATATATGTCAAAAAGTAAGTGCCTCTCTTTTACATTAATCCCTAACTTTCGTTAAATTTTGTGAAAGATGAGGATGCTTAATCTTGTTGATGATTTTCAGAGAATAATTAGAAATAGAGTATGTTATTCAATTAATAAGGAATTTAAAAAACATCTCCTGCATCACCTAAATAATCTTTGAAAGTGGAATTTTATGTTTATATTGTTTAGGTAATTGTGATTAAGTAATTAGTGTTGGAGGAAGGTGTACGTATGTACATACGTACAATACCCCCCTCTCGTCTACAGTGATTGATTAATTATTATTATCTAACACTCTTTCTGCTGGTTGATTTTCTTTCTTCGGATTATATGACAATACGCTTTGAGCTGTGGTATCGCCCGGGGAATTGATCTTGATAATTCGTGTTTCGTTTTTCGATAGATCAAAATGAACTTTTGAGATAGATTGCAATGTTGGGTTTCCGGTGAGTTTTGTGCTAGTGTTTTGTTGTAACTCCGATTGGTTTTCATGTTTTAATTGAAGTGGTGAAAGTGGTAGTGCTTGTGATGGAGTAAACGGTTCGGTTACGATTGTATCTCTCAAACGTTTAAAGTGACCAGGATCTTTGTCCTCTTTGGTAAACATGTCTGCTGGATTTATTTTGCCGCATATATGTTCGATTTTGATGAATTTCGTTTCTCTTATTGCGTTTTCGCGAATTTGGAGGTGGCGTAATCCTTTCGTGGTCGTATTTTTCGACCACATGACGCACGCCATGTTATCATTATAAACTTTTATTTTAGGATGGAGAAGTTCTGTTTCCAATTTTAGGTCTTGGATTATATGCCTCAGGTGGATGATGTCTTTTACACATTCATCTGTAGCGTATATTTCCGCTTCACAACTGCTCCTGGCCGTTATCTTCTGGCGTTTTGAAGTCCAGTTGAGAGGTCCCATAAGGGTGAGGACATGTCCAGAAATGGATCTTGTTTTGAATTGTTCTATTTCTGGGAGTGGGCGTGTTGTGTTGGGTTTGGATTGGTCCTGTGGACCCCAATTCGCATCTGAGATACCTTGCACAGTTTCAGATTGAATTGGGAAGTGAACGTAGCTAGTAAGTTTGGAGTCTGTGTTGCTGTTGAAAGTTATGCCTTTCGATTTTGTTCCTTTGAGGTACTTTATAGCGTGTTTGGCACTTGCTATGTGTTTATCATTCGGGTTGTTCTGATGCTGTGCAAGCATATTGGTTATCGTGGATAGATCAGGGCGTGTTCCCTGGCTCAGCCACAGGAGCGATCCTACCAGCGATCTGTATTGGGCTTGAATGGCGGCTCGTTGGGATGGCGATAACGTTGGATCTTTCTCTATCATATCAACTGGGTAACCGGATCGGTATGGAGTTTGTTTTGTTGATGCAGAGAAGTGGGACAGTCCTGCTTGTTCAATCAACGTGTCCGCAAACGCCTCTTGAGAAAGGTGGACCTTGAGGTGTTTATTATCTTTTCGCCATTGAAATCTCATGCCAAGGAAGTGAGTGACATTTCCCATGAAATCTACGTTTGTAGTTGCCGTAATTCTTTTCTCAAATTCTTTTTCTACATCTTTGTCCTGCGAAAAGAAAATAAAGTCATCAACATACAGGCCGAGGTATAATGGTGGTTTTCCGGCGATAATGTTGCCTTTGAATAGACAAGGTGTGTTCGGACATGGTTCTAGTCCAGCTTCTTTTAAAATGTTTGTTGCTTTAATGTACCAATGTCTGGGGGCTCTTTTTAGCCCGTACAGACTTCTTTGTAACATCCAAAATGTGTTTTTAGGTGTAAGTTTACATCCAGGAGGGGGTTTGAGTACATAGGTTTCGTTTTTGGGGAGGATGGACTGAACAAACGCTTGTTTGAAGTCTCCACTTTGGAGGATACACCTGTGTTTGATTGCGATCGATGTTAGTAGACGAAGTTCTTTGAGGCTCATGACTGGGGCAAAGCAATCTGACTTTGTCCAATCATGCGGGTCAAGATTTCCCAAAACTACGATTCTATATTTGGCTCGTTTGGGTGCACCGTGTTCATCGTATTTCGCTGTGGAGATGGCCATGGTTGGTAAGAGTGTTCCATATTTACTTTTATTCTCTGTATACTCCCTTTCTGTTATAGTTATCCAGGCTGGAAGATTTTTGAGGCCAAGGTATTCATCAGAGTACGCCGCGTCCCAGATTTCTTTATCTATTTTGTTAAGTTTTGAGTGGTTGAGTAGAGTTGGCGCATCCGTGGATGTTAATGCAGTAGCTGATACATGTTTGGCGACAATGTGTCCTAGTTGGAATGATGATCGGGCAGTGTGGACTTTTTGGAATGTTTGGTGACCTGGAAAAAGTTGAAACGTTGAGATGAGTGTGTATAGGTTGGTTTCGAAATCTGGGAGATCTATAGTGGTATTGTTGTTTTTATATCCTGGCCTAAATTGCCATTTATTTTGATTATGCATTAGATATCCTTGGCTTGGGCGACTCATGTTGTTGAGGAATATGGTGCATTTGGATTTGTCTTTGATCCATGTGGGTAGATTTCGTATGAGGGGTTCATTTTGGAAAGGAGAGATGGTGGGGTCATTTGCTGATATAAATTTTTCGTGGATCTCGTGAATCAATCCATCATTATACTGTATAGTATAAATATTAGTATCAGTTTTTGGTATCGCAATAACTTGTGCTGGAATGTATTTATTTGCTGGTTGTTGTACAAATACTTCCGTTTCAGGTGAGAATTGTGGGGGTCGAATACTGTCATTATATTGGCAGTATTTGTTGAAGTGGAGGCCTCCATCATATGGAAGGCCAAAGGCAGGTCCTGATGTTAGTCTCTCGTCAATTTTGAAATTTGATGAAGTTATGATATTTTTCGTTGATGGGTTGTAAAATTCGTATGCTCGTGTTAATCTGCTTTTGCCAACCAGAATAGCTTTGCAAGATTGGGCATCTAATGATGATTTGGAGGGGTATTCTGGGTATGCTACAGCGAACATTGGTATTAGGTTGCGCATATCTGGTTTTTGTTTGTACACTAACTGGTGTGGTGACGTAAGGATATTATCTATTTTAAGCGGTAGGTAGTTTGAAACTTCCGTTGCTCGGCGCATTGCGAACCACCAGAATTCTGATGGTAGCAATGCCGAGGCGAGCCAGTTTCTGGACATGGAGAGAATGGTTCTCCAGTTCCTCTCACATAAACCATTTTCGTTTTGCCTATCAGGAGACGCGGATTCTAGAATGGTTCTTTTGTCGCTTAGGTACTGTTGGACTTTAGATCCGAGAAGTTTGTGATCGAAGTCCGATCTTAGGATCTTTGGAGTTCGTCCAATTTCTTTTATGAGCTGATCTAGTGCTGGTACCACATCTGTTTTTAGTGATTTTAGGGGATAGATGAACTTGTGCCGGGTGGCTCTGTCCACTATGAAGAGTGCGTACTTTATTCCTTGGATGGCGGTCCCAGAACCATGAGCGATTCTGAGGATTTCACGAACGGATAATTGCACGAACCATACAATTATACCGACTGACCTGTTTCAATCAGAGTAACTTCAACGGCTATCTAGACGCTATGTTACATTTGCGAACACTAAGT
>Ga0209092_10002034_pt1 | contig 18971 bp, 16 predicted proteins | sample FraStrMetagenome_FD_187446 | JGI IMG/M metagenome (GOLD analysis project Ga0209092, IMG submission 187446) | Marine eukaryotic phytoplankton communities from Arctic Ocean - Fram Strait ARC3M Metagenome (SPAdes) (version 2) | ecosystem: Environmental > Aquatic > Marine > Oceanic | place: Fram...
TGAATTTTAATGGAGGGTGCACAGGGCCTGCACAATTGAACCAGCCTTTGGAAGAAGATGACTCAATGTGTTGGGAGTTGCATCGTTTTGGTCATATTGACGAATATGGTGAAGGAGGTGGTAATGGCGGTGAGTGAAGTTGTGCTTGCAAAGTTCAATGTATAATTGTGTCGTATGAGAATAAATTGCATCTGAATATACATGTATTTTTATATTGGAAATGAATACAATTATAGGTGGAAATGGCGAAAATGAAGGAAGCAGTGACGGAGACGAAAATGATAGTGAAGATGGCGAAGGAAGCAGTGATGGAGACGAAAATGATAGTGAAGATGGTGAAGGAAGCAATGATGAAGACGAAGATGGTAGTGAAGATGGTGAAGAAAGCAATGATGAAGACGAAGATGGCAGTGAAGATGGTGAAGGAAGCAATGATGAAGACGAAGATTATAGTGAAGATGGTGAAGGAAGCAATGATGAAGACGAAGATTATAATGAAGATGATGAAGAAAGCTATGACGAAGACGAAAATGATAGTGAAGATGTTGATGAGAGCAATGACGAAAATAATGGTAACAGTAATGAAGGAAGCAATGATACAAATGACGATGAAAATGTGGATGAAAATCATAGTGAAGACAGGAATGAAGATGAGGACTATGGGAGTGAAGATAGTAACGACGAGGACACCAGTAGTGATGAAAGGTCAAACTGCAGAGGCAAAAGAGGTCCTCGTGGGCTAAGATGTAGAAGAAGGAGATCTAAAGTAATTTCTAGGGACTAGATGCTTCGAATATTTATATTCAGATATTAAATGCATATACTTTTTTGTGCTTATGTTTGATTGATTTTATATATTTTTATTTTTTTCACTATAATCATTTGAAGAAAACCCGAGTCTCTTATAATCAAAAGAGATAAATTTATACTTCATCAAGCGGAACATATGACCTTATGAAATCCATGCCTTCTGATATTCTTGCATAGACACCAGGAAAATATAAGAGTGCGCATCCCCATCCCCAGGATACGATACCAACTTGAACATCTTCTGTAGAATCTTTCCCTTTTACTATGAGTGGTCCTCCACTATCGCCTTTGCATGCATCTTGACCGTTTCGTCGTGCACAAATCATCTCCTTTGTTACTCCCCCAATCGAAAATATATAAGCTAAGCGACAAAAAGATCTAGGCATATAGTCAACTTCTACCTCTTTGAGTACGTCTGATAATATTTCACTATTATACGAGGAAACACCCCAGCCCATTACTGTAAGATCTAAACCAGGATCCAGATCAACAAATCCATCATCTAGTTTAACTGGGGCATATGTTGATGGAATGGCTAAATAGACCAACATATAATCTTGTTGTAATGGAAATGATGAATATTCTGGATGTCGTACTTCAAATGATATATCTATCTCTTCATAAGTATCAAAAGAGTCTGTGAAATCATGACGTCCTATTTGAACCTTATCCACAAATCCATAGCAATGTCCCGCAGTCAAAACCCATTGAGGATGTATGAGAGTACCTCCACAAAAAGGAGTATCTTTATGACCTTGCATCAAAGCAACTTGATATGGATACCGACCTCGTTCTGTTTCCCTGCCTCCCACTATCCGGGTTTCACTTGTAAGAAAACTATTTTCATCAATATTTCTTTGTTCTTCAAGTAGAAATGAGTCAATAAAACTTTGACTTTCAATATGAGGAATTAGTTTTTGCAATAGACATAAGATTATGATAGTAGAAACCTTCATCGTTTGAAGGGAGGCCTGAAACACAAAAGATGAAGTTGGATTTTAAGTCCCTATAGCTTATATCTGTGAATTGTGAGTCTTACTTTGGAGGACATGAGGAGGAAAATTAAGTACACAACTAATCTAAACGAATTTTCTTCCCTAAGTAACTCTTCACCATCTAAAGAGAGATTAAAACATTTCACAAATGTAATAATACACATGTTTCCTAGTCCTATATCAATCTTCGATACCTTTTTTTATTCCCGTTATTGTGTCTAATTCCTCAAATTAGCAAATTTAAATTCAATAAGTAACAAACTAATTTACATGGGTAACAATGATTCGTTGTTTCTAAATAATTCCTTCCACGAAACGATATTATCCAAGGAAATATTGATGCTGTTTCAAACAGACTATTTTAAATAGGAGAAAAGCTGCAGGATTTTTTGACACTACGGCACTGAGATGCAGAAAATGCGTTCTTTTCATGTTTTGTATTCAACGTTATAATAAGGGTTATTTTAAAACGTCAGAGATTCATGAAAATAGTTATTATCTGGGTGGCTGTTGGCAGAATTTTACCGGCATCTTGATAATATAAGAAGTTTGCTTTAAAAATCAACATAATACACGGTCACTCTTTTGAAGTGATAAGAGCTATGTATGTAACCTTCCAAATCCGGCTGGGGGTCTTGCAACAAGTTTTGTTTCCTCATGATGAAGTTTGGTTGAGGCTCAGGTGAATTATTTTTTTCACTTTCAATAGCAGAATCTTTACACTGAGATTTACTTTTATTCCATTACTGAAATGAAAGAGTTTTTATGTTTGTCACTTCGTGTATATTTTATTATTAACAAGATAAAACATATTGATGATATGACGAAAAGTAATCTAAAAACAGAGAGATAAAATCTTTTATTCCTCTTTATAATCATCTCCTGCCCCATCCATGAGTACTTCTTTCAATTCAACTCGTATTTCGTTCACATCATCACCATGTAATGTATCTCTAACAAAACTGCAATTTACCCTCAAATTAACCTGTTCCAATGCACCCCTGATAACTCCGCAATAAACATTGGAATATTGAATCTTACTTAAATCACAACCATTATCATCTCCATCTGACTGCCCACCACTACTTTCTGGTAATTCTACAAAAATAGCCAAAGGATTATCATATAAAATAAGCGAAAAAGCACTTTCGTCTGCGGCAAAATTCGATACTTCACAATTGGCTCCAAGAAACATTCGGAATCCAACCTTGGCAATTACATCTGCAGTATCTTTTAAAGAGGTACATGCAGGAATGGACAAATTTTGTATTTCAGCTTTCGAAAGAAATTCATCTACACATCGTACTCCTATAGAATGACCCATACGTTCAAGCTGGTTGTTAACATCCTTGTGGTTATCGTAGTCGCGAATGAGCTCTGTAACCAATGATCCATATGTTAACGCGAATAGCTCAGCGTTTGCTTTGGGAATTTTGGACCATAATGCGTGACCAGAGGCGCTCAACGAAGATTTCGACATGGTGAAAGATCCGCTGTTTTGCTCTTATTTTCTGATTTGGATAGGCAATGTTGATTTTATACTACACTCAACGATATGAAAAATATACATAGGGATGTATTTCTGTAGCAGTCATAAATCAGTTTTTAGAATTATTTTTCTTTTCTTACTTGATCATAATTAATGTAGAGGCTGTTTCACACAAAAATAAAAATGTTCGAAGATATATTACGAAGGAACCGTTCTTAAATCTATCCTAGATTCTGAATAAATATCCCTTTCTATTTCATCAAAGATTATTTTGCATTAGTTGATACGCTTGAAAATCGTTTCATTCAGCAGAATCTTGTCTACATCACAAATCTGAATGAAGGAGATGGATAATTATATTCCATTATTTATGGTTATATTATCAAAAGTTTTGTGATACAAATAATATATATATAAATAAGAAAATTATTTTTTTGTCTTGAATGTATGAAAGATAAACAAAGCTAACATTGTTCGATTCAAAAAAATCAATCAAACAAATTTAAAAGAACAGATCCTTCTTCAACACTACCATCATCACTTAATTCAAGATTATCGCCTGCTAGATCTGCACACATCAAACTAGCCTCTCCATCCGAAACGTCACGATTCAAAATGTCCGAGTAGAATGTCATTGATTTCTTCGTAGCGCTCTTTTTTGCAGCAAACGGATGAACCAGGATTGAGGTTTTGTTCGTACTCACACGAAATTGTTCATATTGAATTTCATCAGAATTAGGAGTAATGATGGAAGATTGGTTCTGCTGATAAATTTCCTTCACGATTGGACTCATCATTATATTTGGTAACATCTCACAAATAAAATAGCAACTAGACGCATGGTTTTCAATAACGAAGGGGTCTGACAATGATAAATGTGATTTGCACCAAAGACATAAACTCTCATGAGTCATGACAAGATGTTTCAAATTCGTAATCGCAATAAATTTACCCTGACTCCGATTTGCAATTGAAGAAGTCATCGAAGAACTCGTAGGGAATGAATTGGAACTCATCAAAGACACTTTTCTGGGAGGTGGAGTACTCCTGTTTGCTAGTACTACATTTTTACGAATACTATTCACACGACGTATCTCCGAAAAGAGAACAGAAGGATAATTCTGATGATTATTTTGATATAAGCGTCTCAAAAATGATTCACGACGTAGTAGACTTCTTCCGCCATGAAGCGATGTCATTTTCTCTGCAGATTTGTCCAAATTTGGTTTTGATCGAACAATAATAGTTTCATCCAAAAGACCTGGATGGACAAAGGGAACTATCCAAGGAGCATACGTGTTGGTATTCATTAATTTCAAACGATCATAGTCCAATGAAACTTTCAATTTAAATCCAATATATTCAGCATGATGAGAGGACACTTCCTCAATTCGAAAGGAAAAGGAATGATTCGTTACGTATGGCTCCAAGACGGGAGGAGGTCTCATGGGACGAAATAAGGGATTTTTGGAAGTGACTGTCGATTTACGTTCTTTTAGGGGGGATAATGGCATGAAGGGTGTTGGGGAACCATCATTATAAACTAGATCTACCTTTATGGGAAGAGGAAAAGAACAAGAATTCTTTTCATGCCCTTTGGAGTTTTTCATATGAATCGTAATATCCAACCCTGCATTCTCCCCCCCACATTTGCTATACCAAATAAACTTGGAAGCGTTAAGAAACTCATCCATTTGCGAAACATATGGATTCGTGAAAAACTGCTCTTCCATAGTAAACGCATATTCAGCAATTCTTGTTTGTTGTGAAAAAAAAAATAGTCCGTATATAATATAAGAATTTATTAGAAATCCATAACTTTTGAATTCCTTCCAAAGAAATATATCTCTTTTTTTGAATTACTTACCGAATCTTTTTCGAAGATGCATAACATTCCATAATGCTTAAACCATACGTTCCTTTTGAATTCTGGATATCAAAATTTGATTCAGAAACAATATTGGCTTTCAAGAAGACATCAAAACAAACAAAATCATTTTCCTTCATGATTGCATCTTGAGAAATATAACAACAGAATGTCGAAAATGTAAAGGGATATTTTGTGCCCAGCCTCTTTTGACACTCCAAATGAATATTTTTCGTTTTGATGCTTGTATTGGAGGATTTGAATTCTTGTGCATCTGTCTCGATACACCATTGGAATACTGGGGCTTGCAATAGAAATGACTTTTTATGACTGGATATGTCATCATAAGAGTGTTCATTATTATGTAGATCCATCACAAAGTCCATGCTATTGGATGGATCATCGGATTTTGAGAAATCTTTTTTTGATTTCTCGATGGACTTTCTCTCATTATGATCCTTTCCATGATCTTGCAAATACTCCGGAAAGGAGCCCTTGTAATCCTCTCGTTTGACACCTGGTATCTGTAAGTTTGATTGAGTCCCGATCATTTTGATATCGAAAAAGAAATCCACATTCAACACAGTAGGTGGCCTTTCTAATGGTGAAATGATGGAGGATACTTGTTTCAAAAGATCTTGACGAAGATTCTTTGACAATTCGATGTCCAGATATACCTTGGTCCACATACTTCCTTTCCAGATAGATTCTGTAGATGTTTTGACTTGAACGATCATGCTATACTTTAATGTGTTGTCTTTAGATATAGAGGGATACGAAATATCTTTTTGAAAATTATAATGAGAGTCCTCGAGTTCATGATATGAAATTCTCATCTCGGCACTCTTGTACTAACTCTAATACTCATCCTTTTAAAGTTGTGTAGGGAAGGATTGTATAGCATTTGGGACAACCATGTTGGTAATTTCACATGATTGATTGTGGGTTTATTTCTTTGATTATACACTCTTTGGGAGAATCTTTTGCAAGACCCATTCATTGCTCAGAGCTCATTGGATGTGATGATCATTTCGAGCAAATCATATCTTTTCCATCAAATTATTTATTTCATATATATACGAATAAATTCAAATAGTTGAAATTACATTTATTCATGTACATAAATATATTAAATAAGATAAGTATAGTAATCCTAATTCGTAAGAATGCTACGGCATAAATAATACCGTTATCATACTGTTCTTCCTTTGAAAGACAAACTTTTGGTCGTCCTTTCTTCACATATGGTATACGCATAGAGTGTACCAAATTCTTAAGTTTTGTACGTAAGCAGAATCCATATTTTTTTAGTCTTCCTTCATTGTCGGTATATATATTCATGTGAAACGAAAACATTAACACAATAATTATTTCTTCCTTTGAATGAAATCATAGTAAAGCTGTACACGTGTTTATCGTTGATTCTTATCTTAAAAACGTTCGTGTATTCATGTACGTGATTGGTACTGTTCCTGGAAATGAAGGAAATGCTTATTTATTACTTACAATCAAAACATATACATAGTTAACTTGGATGCAACGGTCACTTCTTTCCATCATTGCAAAACTCCATATTAGGTACTGTACCTTGACTTCACAACATCATCCCTGTCGCAAAGATCCCATTCCATATCAATGAAGCACATCCTTGGTATCTTCACCATAATCTTTACCATTCTATCCATCTGCCATGGAAACAGGCAGGTAGAACGGAAGATTCAAATCATAAACGAAACTGGACATCGTGTTGAGATATTCTGGATCCATCCCTACACAGAGGAATTAGTCTTACAAACGACTCCTCACATCTTTGCTGGAAATACTTTCGATTTGAACTCCTTTGTAGGACATTCTTTCCAAGCGAATGAGTTGCCTGGTTCCAAGACTGGAAAATGCAAAGAAGAAGAATGCAGGACTACCTATTTCACTGTGAGTGAAAACGACAATCAAGGTGAGATTCTCTTTCCAAAGAATTGCAGTCTATCATTATGAATGACACCTTCAAATGATTGATTGATTGATTGATTGATTTATTGATTGATACATTGATTCTAATATTTACATTTATATTGATATTCCTGTTATTATATCAAAATAATAAAATGAATGGTTGTGCAAAGTATTCATGCTGGAAGAGGGAATGATTATGGTGCCTCAGGATAACAAATCCATCGCCCGTGCTACCGCCACCGATCTCCTAGCCAGCTGCAAAGAAACCGCCATTGATCAACTTTATGCCAACCCTGCCGGAGCCGAAACCAGCATCGAACAATTAGTCAAATGCGCTGAAAGGAGTGTCGCAGCTTTGGTGGAAAATTCCAATGACGAAGTTGAATTTCAAGCGAGCGTTCGTACACGAATGGGAGATATGTTGGAGAATTATACTTGTGCAGATGAGGGTTTAGATTCGACAGAACCGGAGGAGGAAAAGGATTGGTCGTACAAAGGGAATAAATTCAAAGTCAAAGTTATGCATGAGAGAACAGCCAGTAAAATTCATGTCATTGAAAATTTTATTTCTACAGAGGAATGTAAGGCAGTGGAAGACGCAGCGAAGAGTAAATTGCACAGAGCCACTGTGGCGGATACAGATGGAGGAAGTCGATTTTCGGAAAGTCGAAAAGCAATGCAGGCTGGCATTTCTGTCCCATGGAATAGAGAAATTTTTGGTAATCCTATTGCTGCCGTCAGTCGTAGAGTTTTAGACTATACAAACACTGTCTCTAATTATGACCTTGGAGAACATGGGCAGGAAGATTTAATGTCGATTCAATACACAGGACGAGGTGTAGACGACCCTGAACCAGATCGATACATGCCTCATTGTGACGGAGATTGTCTTGGACGAGAACATAGACTAGGTACCCGCGTGGCAACTATGGTGATGTATTGCGATGTCCCTGAAATAGGTGGTGCTACTAATTTTAGGAATGCAGGAATTCATATTAATGCCAAATCGGGCAATGCCGTCTTTTTTAGCTATATGTCGGATGATGGAATGATGGACAAGGGATTTACAGAACATAGTGGATGCCCTGTATTGGAAGGGAAGAAGACGATTGTTACCCAATGGATGCGAAAAGGTGTTGATAAAGAAAACCCTTGGGATTCATGGAATACAAGTAAGTAGTTGCATTGATTTTTACAAATTCGTCTTATTTCAAGAATCTAATATACTCACCCAATAAACTTCCTTTTTTATTGAATAAATAGTGGGCATAAAATATGAAGATGCCAGAGATCAGTAAGATCAGTATGTTGGTAAATGATGAAGCTTATTTTTACATTTGAAACATTAGAATAAAAATTTAACCATTCCACTTAAAGGAAAATTAACTGTGTTTTTTAAGCTTATCAAATCATCAAACATCATATAGATAACGTTGTTCAAATCATTCTTCTGTTTTCTTATTTGAAATGGTGTTGTTGGCCTGCTCAAAATTATTTTGCTGTTCATCAATAAAACTTAATAATCTTAAGAGGAGATGAAATCAAAATCATGAATGTAATCCCAATTTTCATTAAAGAAGAAATCGAACTTTCTGACGTCAATACGTCAACACATTCTTATTAATTACTCTTTATCCATAGGTTGCATTTATTTAATTAATAAAACAATTGGTTACATTATTCTTCTTACAGCATTTTCACTATAGAGCATCTTCTTCGAATTAGAACAAATATTTTTGGCGAACAATCTCAACGCTCACGTTACTGTCTCAGCATCACTGAATACACCATTTGTATTCATTGAGAAGAGGATAAACACATTCCATATGCTAAAGCTGCTGTCTCCAGAAATATCAAACAGAAATTTTCCTAAGGTAGTGAAGTCAGGAGAAACGTGTTGCTTTACAATACACTAAAATCGAGCTTCCCTTCTGATTATTTTATTAAAAAGATGCTTCCGTTTTCTGCAATGATAAGGCTCATTTTTGTCTACTTAATATGTGCATCCTGTAAGGTTAGTAGAATATGCTCCAACCAAGTTGATACTAGGCTAAGGATCAAAATTATGAATGATGCGGGTCATAGCATTGATGTTTTCTGGATCAATCCCAATACTGGAGAATCTATACCTGCCATGAATTCTTTACCAAATGGCGAATCCAGAATCATTAATACATTTATTGGTCACAATTTTGAGATGAGAGAATTACCTTCAGAAAACAGTGAGCTTTGTAATGAAGGTGATTGTAAAATTGGTTATTTAACTGTTAGAGAAAGTAAAGGTAAGTTGATGCCAAGGCTGTGGTTCATATTTGACAAAAGAAAGTTATTCATGAGCGAATCAATATTTTCAACACAAAGAATATCATGTTTTGGAGGGTATGATATTATCATCAAAAGGAAAGAGGAGAGATTTAGATAATCTTAATTTAGACAACGATGCTTTTTCGGATTGCCGGCAACAAGCATTGGACTTTCTCTTGAATAATCCTTCCAGTGCAGCGAGTGCTATCGATAGTTTCGTCGAATGCGCTGAATTAATATCTGCATCCATTATTCAGCAGAGTATGGACGAGGTAAGCTTCAATGCGGAAGCTAGAAAAAACCTAGCTTCAGCATTAGAAAATTTAACCTGTGATGACGATAATTTGGAGACGTCGGAAGCGATTGAGACAAAAATATGGTCACATAACGATAGGAATATAACTGTCAACATACTCCTAGATAGACCTCATAGTCAAATTCATTTGCTTGAGAATTTTATTACGGAAGATGAGTGTAAGGTAGTAGAGAAAAAAGCAAGGTTATCTGGTTTTTCTCAAGCTACTACTTTTGCTGCGCAAGGGGGTCTTGAAATTTCCAAACACAGAAAAGCGACACAAGCTAGTGTTTACACACCATACATATTTAAATACTTTGGAAGTCCTGTTGCTTTATTAAAGGAAAAAGTTCTTGAGTATACAAATTCAGTTACAAATTACGATTTAGATGGATATTGGCAAGAGCAACACCTAGTAGCAATAAAATATATTGGACGAGGTGAAGATGACCCTGAACCTGATCAATACTTGCCTCATTGTGATGGTAAATGTGAAGGACGTCAATTTAGAGAGGGTTCCAGAGTTGCAACTATGGTGATGTATTGCCAAGTTCCAGAAAAAGGTGGTGCTACAAATTTTCGGAATTCAGGTATTCATATTGTTCCAAAACCTGGAAATGCCGTTTTCTTTAGCTATATGGGGGATGATGAAATTATGGATAATGGCTTTACAGAACATAGTGGATGTCCTGTGATTCAAGGAAACAAAACTATTATAACTCGGTGGATGCGAAAAGGTATCAACTCCTCCAACCAGAAAGAAACATTATATAAAATAGAATATGTGTAGTAGTAATCATATTTTGGATGCAAGTGTTCATCTTCTCATAAAATATTCAAAAGACAAAATTAGTTGACGAAGAACACAACAATTAGTTTAAAGTGCATCCCTCTCATTTATCTTTTTTGTTAAGGCCATTGCTGTACGTAAAATCGTATTAACGGACATCAACATTCTTATTTTTTTGGTGTGTAAAATCAGCCTCACGATAGATTTTGACACATTGCTTCAGGAACCATTCGAAAAACAATTATCCAATTACTACCATCATACAACAATGCAAAAAGACATATCTCCACCATGTCTTTTCACTATCATTCCTAGTAACAATAAGGCCCCTATTGAATCTGTCATGCTTGAAATGGACACAAACTCTACTGTTGTTGGAGACCAAATTCCTCAATACTTAAAATCCATTTCAAAGAAAAAAATGAAAAATGAATCAATCCCTGAGGCAATGAAAAGTTACTATATCCCAAAATTTCCCTGTGAAATTGAAGTCACAACGCTACTCCGAACTTCACTTACTAGTCCATCATCTTTAAATTCCATTGGAATATATGCTTATTCGTATATAAATCTTATTGAAAATAATCAAAAATCTTATCCAAATGTAAGGGCTACAACGCTTGCGATGTCAATGGGTCTTCATCACCAACGGTTTTATGGAGATGTTTATATTGGAAAAGTGTATGCAATACCTGGAGGATTGAGCTTGCGTAATGCAAGTGTGGAGAAGGAAGAAATAGAGGCTTGCTCTTTTTCTCCCGATTTGAGACTTGGCATTATCAATGGATTAGCTACTTCTTCAATACAAATTCCAGATTGGCTGGGGAATTCAATGCGTGAAAACTATAGAGATGGGAGTAGTTTGGTGCAATTAGCAAAGGTTATGGGTCTGAAAGGTGGTGATAATGATAGAGCAAACGAAAGTTTTGATGATGAAGAGAGTGATGAAAATGATAGTGATGACGATCGCGATGATAATGATGATCATAGCCATGAAAGTGAAGAAATATGTCAATTATCACCCACATGCACAAAAAATTTCTTTGACACATCTCTATGTATTCATTGTCGAGGTCCCACTTCTTCTTTGTGTAAAGAATGTTTTGGAGCATATTTCTGTGATAGTCCAAGAAATTGTCAACAGTCAGGGTAAGTTCTAGCATTGTTTCGTTTTTCATACTTGCAACCTTAATATTCTGATTTCTTTTCAAATTTTTAATAATGCTCTCTGATTTCAGATGGTCCCATCTATGTCTATGCTCAACATGGAAAATTTATATACAAAGGCGTGATGAATTGTCAACATTTCCATTTAATTGGCACCACAATCTTATAAATCCTCCTAATTTCTTATCAGAAAAATCTTACAAAGAATTCCTCATAGAAAAAGAATTGTTCAATCAAGGTTGGTGGAAAACTGAATTAGGTGGGTGGTGGGCTTCCACACAAAAAGCAAAAGTTGAAGCTCCTGTTTTATTGGACCCAAACAAACGGTACTCTTTCACTGAGGGTTTTGGAAAATACTTGGAAGAAAAATCACTTATACCAACCCCGATGGAATGGAATGCATTGAAAGAAGTGTGTATGGAGGTAGATCCCAACACGAATTTGATTCAAATACATTCCTGGGAAAATTATTACAAAATAAGAAATATATCACTGTCAAGTCCAGTTGCTCTACTCCTTACTTTTCCTATGACAATGTACTACGCAATACAGCAGCATGGTGCAGTTCCACTTGTTGTTTCTAAAATGTTACGCCGCCCGATGAGAATGCACGTGGTGGGGATAGAGAAGGAATTAAATTTTTTGGACATGTTTCAAGAAGTTGGTTTTCTTTTACCGGATGAAATTCAGTTGGAGCTTGTATTTGTGGTTCGAAAAGATATGTTGCCGTCCCAATACAAGCATGACGAAAAAGATCATCATTCCAAACACTGCAACGATGTTTGTATTTATTTAACCTCTAATGTAGAACTTCGAATTGTGGCTGGCACCTATGGATCAGATTTAGATCCAAATTTTGATTGTGGTACGGGACCACCGGATATGATATTGGGTATGAATGCTGGTATTTATGCATATGACTCGTGGAGGAGCGTGGTACAATATTTAGACAACCATCCCAGTGTTGTCGGTGTTTTCACAGACTATAATGAACATAGTGCTGTGAATTGCGCGGGTAGTTTAGGGGGGAGAATTTGTCGAGAGTCAGTTTCTATGAATCCGTTTCGACAACCTAGGGCTATGCCTGTTAGATGTATGAATTTGCCTCAATTTAGTAATGGATTTATGTATGTTTGCAATGAACAGGAACTTGATATCTAAAATTTATGCAAGATATTATTGCTTGAAAGTGTTGCTATATCCAGTTGAAATAAACCAACTTGGGGAAATCATTTTGATGCTATGAAGGATCTATCTTTCTGATACTATTCGCCGCCGATAGTTATAATAGTTTGTTTCTTTAATCTTTAAACTCTTATAAAAGCATTAAATATTACGTTCACTGAGTTTATCATAGTAGTTCCTACATTATCTTTAGTTTTCCTTTTTATTTGTGAAGAAAATGAGCAAAAAACAAATTCACAATGGAATCCTCGAGCAAACGAAGGAGATACGTCAATTTCTGTTTTGCATATGTAAGTTTTCCCATATGTATCGCACGTAGCACATAATCTATGATCAGCTTATCTTCTGTTTATGAATTTGTGTTTGTTGTACGATATTTATTACTGTACCATACCATACGTGTGTCCAGAGGCTATCAGGATCATGTATTTATGTTTTGTTGTTGTTCCATCCAAACTTAGATTATCTCCCATTCAAACAAATCAAGATGGTTCTGCACACTACAGAAAGAAATCATTTGAAGAATATCGACCCAGTGGAGGAAGTGAAGACTAACACCACTCTAAAACCTATTTTGAATCAATCGAACCCATCAGCAACTTCTTCCAGTAATTCTCTCCTCCCAAATAAAAGACGTGCTCGAGACGTGAGGCAACCAAGATCTATTTTGGATAGAGAGGAGTTACTCAAAGCCTTGCAAAAAGCCAATGTTCAATTAAAACCCAAACAGCTAGAATCATTTTATCAGCAACTTCATCGACAGCATTATCCAAGATTATCAGATTTTGTTAGAAATTATCATGAGAACGCCAAAGGCGATGCTTCAACTAACAATAAAAGGGAATCGGGTACAGCAGTAGCGAATGAAAAAGGAGAGCCAAGGATCCGAAAGAAAAAGAATCTTGTTCAATTTCCCAAAGCGTTTTTGAAGTTTTTAGAATCTCATGATTACGATTCAGATCAGTACCAAGAAAATATGAGCAAAATGGAAAATGAATATACTTTGCTGTCACAAATACCTCCGTTCTCCACTGTAACTTCGCATGTTTCTCACCATGCCACATCTGCAAATGGTGATACAACCAAATTAGCTGTTACTTTGCAGGGAAACCATTCCAAGTATAACACTACGAGTCCATCTGTAGAAACTCAGGAATCATTCACAGTCGAAACCGTAATCATGCGTCATGCTGGCAGTCGTATCACCCTATGTGTTTCAAGTCAAGTCGGATGTGCAATGGGATGTACATTTTGCGCTACAGGAACAATGGGTATACGTGGCAACTTGAATGCTGGAGAAATATTAGAACAAGTGGTGCATGCTGAACGATTCTTACGAGAAAATGCTGATTTTGATAATCAATTTCATGCTAAGAAACTTCAAATGATAGAAGAAGCAGAAGCTAGGATGGAAACGGATAAGGAAAAAAAGATACACAATGCTCGTAAAAAATATGTGAATCCAAATGCTTTAAGTCGGGTTCGAAATATAGTATTTATGGGTAGGTTCAATATTACAAATTAATTTATTACAGTTGAGATAAGCAATTCTGATAACAGCTCTCTTTCATTTTTTCGGTCTTCTCTAGGTATGGGCGAACCATTGAACAATTACAAAAATGTTATTGCTGCTTGTAATGGACTAATGGATCGAAGAAGATGGAATTTGGCATATGATAGAATCACTGTAAGTACAGTTGGAGTGACGCCCAAAATGAGAAAGTTGACGGAAGACTTGCCACAAGTTAATTTAGCCTTAAGCCTTCATGCTCCGAATCAAGAGATGAGGGAAAGTATTGTTCCTACGGCGAAACGATATCCTATCGAAGGAATAATTGATGCTATGGACAATCATATGAGAGGAGGACGAAGTTTGGAGAAATTAACAGAAGAGGAATTAAAAGCCGAAATCGGCGCTGGGAGAAGAAAGGCCATGGTAGAATATGTCATGTGTAAGTACCGCTCTCAATTGGATCATTGTCTCATTTATTGTAATGCATGTCCTTCATTCTGACAATGTTATTTTCATATTTTGTGCGAAAATTTACAGTAACTGGACCTACCTCAACCTTTGAAGCAGCACATGAGCTTGGAAAATTATGTGAAAATCGCAATCTTGTTGTAAATCTTATTCCATATAACCAAACTGATGTAAAAGATAAACTGTCTTGTCCATCACATGAGCATATGAAAAAGTTTCAAGACATTGTCACAAGTTATGGGTGCTTCTGCTTTATCCGACGTACCATGGGCGCTGATATTGCTGGAGCATGTGGGCAACTGGTTGTTGAGAAACAAAATGACCAAAGTGATAATAGAGATGTTGATATCGAGGATTTCGTTGGAGGAAAGTCTAAAATTACCAACAGCAAAGAAAAAAACACTGGTTCAGTCGTTTCCTTCAAAAAGACATCTTTATCAGATTCAAACATAGACGTTGCATCCTCTGGTAAAAATGGAAAAAATGATGCAGTGGTTGATGAAAATAAGAATGAAATAGAGTCGGCATATTTGAATTATAAAAAGAGCACTGATTTGGATAAATGGATTGCACCTCTAGCAGCTGCAACTGGCATTGCTGCTACATCCCTGATAGTTTCAAGTACTCTGCTTATGATGCATAAATATCGTAGATAGATTGATCATTGAATACTATTATTATATTGCAAAATACAATGAAATGGTTCTTTTTGCAAATAAACAAACAAAATATGCTTTCATTACTCTATTGTTCTATAACTAAATTTATACATCCAGCAACTCCAACTTATCATAAAAGCAACATTATTATTGATAACTAATTATGAAATCAATTTTTCCTAAAACATGAACTTATATAAGTTACCCATTACTCACTATCATTTTCGTCAGTAAAATCAACATAATCAAACAGGTTTGGGGATAGATGCTGGCGCAAGTGAATTGGAAGCTTCACCTTTCCGCCATGTTTTTGTATATCGATTGACTGCTTCCAAGCACTTCCAAAAGCCTTGGTTGTCGAATCTCCTACTCCATGATTCTTCCTAAAATCTTTATAGACTCTACCAAGCCTTTGAATCAATTTTTCTGAATTATAGAGCTGTTCGATATTTGATGCCTTATTCTGTACCAAATTGAACCATGAACCTTTCCTTTGATCCCTACAAATGGTAATGAAACCCTTTGTTCTCTGTAAACCTTTACGCTTCGCATAAACTTTCAAAAAAGAAAGCTCTTCGGGATCTTTCTTGATATTCTCAATTGTGTCCCATTCTGTTTCACCATTCTCATACATAAGCTCTGCCTCTAACTTTTTTCCTTTTTTGTGACGATGGGATACAACCTTGACAAGACGAGTTTCACGACAAAATTTCTTTACCCACGCCCAATTTTTTTCACTTTGAAGATCGTTATCAATCGCATAATTAACCAAATTAATCTGTTGCTCTTTGCGGAATCTTTGATCAACTATCATGTATGATCGATGCCCATTGCTCCACTCTACCTCTACTTCTACCGCATTGCCATTCTGTCTATGGCTTACAATTGTTTCCACATGCTCCTTATCTTTTATCAAGCGTTCAATTTCTTCCCTTGAAAGATCTTGAACATTATCATTTCCAATCCTAACTCTATAAGTGTCAGTGTCAATCTTTTTTTCAATGAGAAATTCCTGATCTTTGCCATTATTTTTTTCAATAAATTCAAGACCAACTAGATCATCATCAAGATGCTTGATTTCTTTGGAATTCTTACCCCCTAAACTCTGTTTCACACTCCTTACAACCTGATCGTTCCAACAGACCTGGTAAAGATCTCCATCTAAATCACCATCAGCAATTGTTTCTGGCAATGTTTTGCCTTCTTTGTCTTTTTTATTTGAAAAAACCACAATGCCAAAAGGAAGCATACGTAGCATATCCCAATCTTTTTTCGGCATCTTCGTGGGCCTTTTTGCTAAGACTGGCAGAATCCTACAATCCTGAAGGTCCGTGTTTGGTGACCTTGTTATAAAAATTTCCTTCGGGGCAAAACCAAAACTAGCAAGAAAAATCATCCCTTTTGGAATTTTATTTGTTGGATCTGTGACTCCAACAAGAGATGCATGCTCGGGGCCTTCTTGTTTGTAACTTTCTTTCACCTCACTTGGGATGTCAAAATTATCAAACATTCCTGTGCTATCTTTTTCTGTTAATCTCTTCCACTGTTTTTCTGTCGGATCTTTTTCAAAAGGGTTCATTTTCCTACCAATTATTTTACATGAAGCTGAAGGGAATATATTTTTGCAGAGAACATACACATCAGCGTTGGCTGTTTTTTTCAAAGATGGCCCAACCTTTAGCATTGATGTTGGTAATTCAAATCCTTGAATGTCGTTCTTTTGGACTAGTACTCCTTTGAACCATCCAATACTAGCACCAATTATCCTAATTTGTACTGCTGGCGCCCCATCAAAATAATCTTCAAGAATTTGCTTCGAAACAAAGCCACAGCCAACATTCCCATTTTCTTGAATGATTTTAAATTTATCTTTTGGGAAAATAAAATGATACGGACCTTTTGTACTCCAGCAAGCAGGAGAAACCATAAGTTCTAATCTTGCAATTGCTTTTCCTGTTGACAATTCAGCGAAATTGCCTATATCAATTGTTTAATAATTGGATTAATAATGTGTATTATTTAAACATAAAGATATTTTAAGATAATACTCACCAAGTTTGTCTAGCTCTGATTGAATGTCATGAAACCCTTCTGACAAATAATAACCACGAACTAAGTCTGGAGAGTAAACTGCATGCGGACCTTTTACTTTTTTCTTCTCAATTTTCGTGATAACAAGATCACAATTTTCACCGTCTATTACACAATTCTTCTCTAGTGTGCTCTGTAAAGTGAGCGGGACTTCCTTTATTTTGACACTATCACCCCATTTGTGGCGCATAAAAAACTCTGCCCTGCCTAGATCTTTAAGTATAAAAATTTTTTCTTTTGTTGCTCCAAGACCAGCATAACTTTTCTTTCTGGATTTCTTAACAGCCTTTACAAACCCAGACGTATTTTTAGGGCTATCGCTACTGATCATACTGCTGCATCCAGCCACATTTGCACTTGCCCAACCACATGATGCTTCTTTTTCTTCTTCCACAGACACTGAATTTTTGCCTTCACAAATTCCCCAAGACCCTATTTTTTGCTTTTTGTAGCCCATGTTCGAAGCTGCATTTTTTTCTTCAACCTGTTGTCCCCATCCAGAACAAGGCCCCATATTGAAAGCAGATGATGCTTCCCTTTTTTCTTCGCAACCCCATCCAAAAGAAGATCCCTTTTTGAGAACGGATGATGCTTCTTCTTTTTTTTCGCAACCCCATCCAAAAGAAGATCCTTTTTTGAGAACGGATGATGCTTCTTCTTTTTCTTCGCAACCCCATCCAAAAGAAGATCCCTTTTTGAGAATGCATGATGCTTCTTCTTTTTTTTCGCAACCCCATCCAAAAGAAGATCCCTTTTTGAGAGTGGATGATGCTTCTTCTTTTTTTTCGCAACCCCATCCAGCGCATAAAGGCCCCATTTTCCAAGCATGTGAAGCTTTTTGTTCTTCCATGTTGAATAAGGCTACGGATATTTTTATTTGAGTAGACTGCTTCTTTCAATGAAAAAATGAGAAAGATGATATATTAGCTAATTCACGTGTGGGTATATGATGATAATTTGTTCTTACGTATCTTTTTTGTGACAACCAAGATTTTTGGTGGCAAAAAATGATCTGTTCTTGACATTTTTGGAAAAAAAGAAATTCTTTTGGCAAATAAGAATTGAGTAAAACGGGGCTGAAATTTTCAAATACGCCCTCTCTCTCTTTAGAGAAAGAGAGAGACCAAAAATAGAAAGTGCATACATTTACAAGCAGAAGAACACCCTGTTTTGAAAGAAGCTTTGTTTAATTACAAAACAAATCATGATTTTTAACGCCAATCTGTTCAGTCCACCATTTCAGGTGTACCGATATTTCGGTTTTTATATTTTGATCCGGAAGAAATCATAAAATAGACTATCAGATACATTTTATTGATTCTTTATGATTTAAAGTAATGGACAATCATTTGCTTTAGTGTGAATTTTCTGTTTTGTTGTCATGATGA
>Ga0209092_10002035_pt1 | contig 18970 bp, 19 predicted proteins | sample FraStrMetagenome_FD_187446 | JGI IMG/M metagenome (GOLD analysis project Ga0209092, IMG submission 187446) | Marine eukaryotic phytoplankton communities from Arctic Ocean - Fram Strait ARC3M Metagenome (SPAdes) (version 2) | ecosystem: Environmental > Aquatic > Marine > Oceanic | place: Fram...
TATCGATCCATGATCTGAATTTTTAATATGTTCTAAACATCTTTGTCCTACACGGAAACTACCATTAATATTAACGCCTGTCATTAAATCAATTTCCTTATCTGTTTGTTTTAATGTAGGATTCAAACAAAGCGCACTAGCATTTAAAACAACGCCATCAATTGAACCAAATTCTTTTACAACTGTATCTACAGCGTTATCAATACTTTCTGGGTTTCTAATATCACATACTAATCCCAATGCTTTTGAATCAGTGTTATTTCTACACATCATTACTTCTTGACATGCTGTATAAATTGTTCCTTCTAATTTTGGGTGAGGATCGCTAGTTTTACCTAATAAAGCAATATTTGCTCCTAAGGAAGCTAAATGTTTTCCTATACTTAATCCAATACCTCTCGATCCTCCAGAAATAACATATGTTTTTCCGGTTAAATCATTTAATTTTGGTTTTAAGAACTTATGCTTTTTTATAGATTTTAGCACATAAGTGTATTTATTTTTAATCGCATTCATTAAATAATAATTTATAATTATTTTTATGTTGTTTTATAAATTATTATTTATTGTATGTCTTTTTCTACATTGTAAATCGCCATATAAGTTTTTAGTATGGCGTCTGGTGTGACGGAAATAGTATCAATTCCACATTTTACTAAAAATTGGGCAAAATCGGGATGATCACTTGGTCCTTGACCACATATACCTATTTTAACACCATTTCTTTTACATGATTCAATTGCCATTTTAATCAGTTTTTTTACAGCATCATTTCTCTCATCAAATATATGGGCAATTAATTCAGAATCTCTATCTTCAGCTAATGTTGTTTGTGTTAAATCGTTACTTCCAATACTAAAAATATCAACATGTTTACAAAATTCATCCGCTAAAATACAATTTACAGGTAATTCACACATAAGAGCTATTTTTAGATCATTTTTACCTCTTTCTAATCCATATTCTTCCATTACATCTAATACTTTTCTACATTCTAAAGGAGTTCTACAGAATGGTAACATAGTTGATACATTTGTTAATCCCATATCATCTCTTACTATTTTAATAGCTTTACATTCTAAACCAAAGGCTTCTTTATATGTGTCGCTATAGTATCTAGAACATCCTCTCCATCCAATCATGGGATTACTTTCAATAGGTTCATAATATTTACCCCCTAATAAATTATAGTACTCATTAGATTTAAAATCAGAGAGTCTGACAATAACATTTTCAGGATAAAATGCGGCGGCTATTCTAGCAACACCAAATGACAATTTTTCAATGAAGTATTCAATACCGGAATTATATCCTACAATTTTCTCTCTAATTTTATTTTGTAATTCTTTATCTTCAAGGGTTTCTAAGTTTATAAGAGCTAATGGATGTATACCTATAAAATTATTAATAATAAATTCCTCTCTTGCTAAACCAACACCTTTATTTGGTAACATTGATAATTTAAAAGCATTTTCAGGACTTCCAATATTAAACATAATATCAGTATTAATTTGTGGTAATTTATCTACATCTGTTTTTTTAATGGTAAAAGGAATAGTTCCACTATATACATATCCTACCTCACCTTCCGCACAAGAAACAGTAACTTCATCTCCGTCCTTTAGTTTTTCTGTGCAATTAATAGAACCTACAATAGCAGGAATACCTAATTCACGAGCAACAATAGCAGCATGACAAACTCTTCCTCCTTTATTAGTAATAATAGCACTAGCTATTTTCATAATAGGTTCCCAATCAGGATCTGTAATATCAGTAACTAATACATCACCTTTTTTAAAATTATTTAAATCATCATCACTAATTCCTTCATGTGAATTTAATATTTTCACATTACCTGAACCAATTTTATCACCAACAGAAATTCCAGTTACTAATACATTTTTTTCAACATCTTCTTTTATCTTGTATTCAATAATTTCATTTGATGTTTTATTAGAATTAACAGTTTCAGGTCTAGCTTGAACTATAAACATTTCATTTAAAATACCATCATAAGCCCATTCAATATCCATAGGTGACCATTTGTTATGTTTTTTAGAATAATAATCTTCAATTTTAATGACCCATTCAGTTAATTTAAGTATTTCGTTATCGTCGATACAAAAATTATGAATCATATCTTTATCTACATTTACAATTTCAGTTTTTTTATTTGGATCACTACTATAAATCATTTTATCAATTTTGTTCCCCATTTTTTTATCAATAATAGGGTAACTTTTTCCATTTAATTTTTTCTTGTAAACAAGCATTTCGTCTGGTTTAACACTTCCACCCACAACCATTTCACCTAAACCCCATGATCCATTTATTAAAACTATGTCTTTAAATCCAGATTCAGAATCAATAGAAAAGGCTACACCAGCCGCACCTTTATCAGAACGAACCATCTTTTGAATACAAACAGATATAGTTACATTATTATCATACTTCATTGTTTTTCTATAAGAAATAGCTCTATCTGTATAGAGAGAAGAAAAACAATCCTTAATAGATTTAATTAAATATTCTTCGCCTTTTACATTTAAAAAGGTTTCTTGTAAACCTGCAAAGGATGCGTCAGGTAGATCTTCAGCAGTACTAGATGACCTTACTGCTACATCAGTATTTTCTTCTAAATATTCCTTTGATAATTTGGAATAGTTTAAAATAATTTCATTATATAATTTTTCGGGCAGGTTTCCGTTAGATATCTTTTCTCTTATAAGTGCTGCCTTTTCTCTCAAATTAACAAGATCGGAAGTATCAATAGATTTTAATAGTAATTTAATATCATTTTCTAGATTATTAAATTTTATAAATGTGTCGTAACTATGTGCTGTTAATACAAAAGCATTAGGTATCTTTATTTTTTCTTCAGATAAATTGCTATACATTTCGCCAAGGGATGCGTTTTTACCTCCAACATCATTAAAATCGAAAATACCTACCTCTTGTAGCCATTTAATAAATTTCGTCATTATATTTATAATTAAGATTATATTTTATAACAAAATAAAATTGAATGACTATTTTAAATTATTATTATATTATCAATGGGTATCAAACATTTAAATAAATTAATTAGAAATAATTGTAACAATGCATTAACAAAGGTTCATTTTTCATCATTAAAAAATAAAAAATTAGCAATTGATATTAGTATATATTTATATAAATATCAATTGGAAAATACATTAATTGAAAGCATATATTTAATGATTTCACAATTTAGAATGTATAATATTATTCCGGTATTTATCTTTGATGGTAAACCACCGGCAGAAAAAAGAGAACTATTACGAGAGAGAAAAGAAAAAAAACGAGAAGCAGAAGAGCGTTATAACCAGCTACACGAACTATTGAATGATGAGGATATTACAAAAGAAGAGGAACAAAATATATTAGAAGATATGGATAGTGAAAAAAAAAAATTTGTAAAGGTAAAACATAGTGATATAGAAGAGGTAAAAAATTTAATTAGATTATATGGAGTTACATATTATGATGCTCCAGGTGAAGCAGAAGAACTATGTGCTTTATTAGTAAAAAAAAATATAGTAGATGGCTGTATAAGTGAAGACATGGATTTATTTTTATACGGTTGTTCAAAAGTATATCGTTATTTAAGCTTAGCAAATAACACTTTAATATTATATGATACAAATGAAATACTAACAACTTTAAAATGTAATTTAAATGAATTTAAAATTATATGTATATTATCCGGTTCAGATTATTATAATTTTGATATAGGTAATTTATCAAGATGTTTTCATTTATTTAATAAATTTTTAAAATCAAAAACAAATTATACATTCTTTCAATGGTTAAAAGAAAATAATATTTTAAGCAATGATGATTGTGATATTGTAAATAATATAATAGAATTATTTAATTATTCTAATATAGTATCAAAAAATAAAATAAATAGTACTTTTTCATGTAAAAATATAAATTTTAGTAATGAAATATTAAAAGGCTTTATGAAAAAATACGGGTTTATTTATTTAAATTAATTATGGTTATTTATATTTTTTTTAATGAAATTCTCAATAAGTATTTTATATTATGATTGGTTAAAAACAAATAACTGGTGATTAATTACTTTTTGATTCTACATTAATAATTTGTTGAAAATTCAAATAATCATAATTGACTACAGGGGTGGTTGAAACATTTTCGTGTTTTAAAGGTTCATCTCTTTTTCTTCTCTTTTTAATAGGAATAGGGATAATCCATTTAGTTTTATCTAATATTATATTGTTAGATAAATCAGTTGCTGTATCAAAATTAAATTCGATACTATTTGAACGAGATTTATCTGTACTATATGATCTACTATCAATACTAAGACTTGATTCGCTTGTATTACTACAAACTGAATTTGTTCTTATTTTTTTACTCATAATAAATATAAAAATATTATAATTTATATTTATTAAATTTTTATGTAGTTTTTTTTAATTATTTATGCGGTTGTAGAAGCAGCAGCTGTGGTAGCAGAAGCCTTGGCAAAATGGGGACTCATGTATCTTTGAAGATTAAAGAATGTGAGCTCATCGCCTTTTGGGATTTTAAGAAGTTTGATGAGAGTATCATCAGGGAAAATTTCACGACCATTCTTAGGATTTTGAAGTTTATGCTCCTTAATATAAGCATTGATTGACTTAGTGACATCAGTTCTTGGGAGCATGGTACCCTCAGGTTGTCCAAGGAACTTAGCAAGTTCAGAACTGATTAAAGTAGGTTTAATAAAACCACTTGCGGGTCTGTTACCTTGGCGACGCTTCTTTTTAGCACTGGCCTTTTGTGCTGCTTTTACTTCCTTAGTACATCTTTTCTCAAGAGATTTGAATTCAGATTTAAGTGAAGTAAATTGAGCACCAAGTTGGTGAAGTTTAGCCATGAATTCATTAAATTGGTCATTTAATGAAGATTCAGCCTCGGCTTCTTGAGTAGGAGCAGCAGGAGGTGCTGCTGATTCAGCTTCAACAACAGGGGCAGGAGTAGATTCTACCTTACTTTTAACAACGCGGGCAGTTTTTTTAGGAGTTTGTTTTTCTTCAGACGCTTTTACCATCTTATAATGTATATATGTGTTTATTATTTAAGTGTTTTCACGCATTAAATAATTAATTATAGTAAATTACTTAATTAATTATGCACAACTGATTGATATAACCATGGTAGGCTCTCAGCAGCATCATTATTAACTAAAGTTAAGGCCGATAAAACATAGAATGCTCCTAAAGATCTATTTTCATTTGAAATTCCATTATTTACTAAAGCATCCATAACTTTTAATACTGATAATTTTAATTGTTCTATATTATTACTAGTGTGGTAATAATTTGTATTAAAATAAATAAACGGATTCCCATGAGGAGGGCAAATATTTATTTTTGTCTCATTTGATAATTGTGCTCTATAATTCCAAATATCTCCCAACTCTCTAATATATCGTACTAAACAATTTGCGGATAATTTATTAAACCAATCTATATTTGTAATAAAGCCGTGTTCATCTATTTTCTGAAAAATAGAAATTACTTTAAATTCAATATTTTTCTTTTTATCTTCTGTATTTTCTTGTTCTATATTAATTTTCATATCATAATTTAATGCTTTACTAAGAGATTTTAATTTTTGTATATTAGAAAGTAAATATGACGGAAATTTAGTACGATCATATGGATTGGTTGTATTTTTACCATTTTTAACAATTAAATTATAGAGAGAAACTATATCATATCCATAGATAATTCCATTTTCATTTATATAACTTATAAACTGATAATTATTTACTTCTTTCATATTGTCTAGTGTAAAAAAATCAGTATCATTATTACACAAAGAGCGATTATAATACGCAGGACCACGATAACGGTTATGAGCTCTTAATAAAAACCCCCGCATTATCTTTTGAAGGTTAACGGCGCATGCTGATAACTTTAAATAGTTATAAATATTATTTAAAATATCACATTTTTTACCAGTTGTTTTTTGTTTATAATGTTTACATATTTTTTGCAATTGTTTAATTTTATAATTATAATTCAATAATAATGAATATTGTTCAATATCTGGAATAAAAAAGTTTTTTTCACTAATATTTTCATTGTGTCTTGTTTCTACATAAGAATCATCGTAATAATCACTAATTTTTAAACTTTTTGATTTTTTATTTTTTTTAACAGAACCTTTTTTAATTAATCTAGACATAAATACTATAATAACCATATATAATAATCTTTTTGTATTCTTTTATTAATTTATTAAATCATTACAGTTTTAACTTTTCTATTACTTTTAAATGTAACCGAACCAACTTTATCAGATTTTACAATATTTTTAATTAATGTATAATTTATTTTAATATTTTTCAAATTTCTATATTTTGTATTTTCTAGACACAAATTAGCCCCTTCTAATATTTCATCATCGGTTGGTTCTATTTTTTCAATTATTACATGACATGAAGGAAAGGATTTTAAATGAAACCATGTATAATTTTCATCTAAATTTAACAAATCCCAATTTTCCTGCGCATTTTGTCCAATCTTATAGTCAATATCATTTACAGTCGTAGTTTTCATTTCTTACTATTAGTGTGGCTGTATATTTTTAATCAATTTTAAAAAGGGTTAAATATAATTATGTATAATAATTAATATGAATATAAAATTACTTCACAATGACTGCATGAAAGAAGTAATTAAATTAGAAGATAATTCTATAGATTGTATAATAACAGATCCTCCTTATTTTATAGATAAATTAGATAAAAATTGGTCATCTACAAATATAAAGGAAGACAAGAAAAATAGTCATATAAAACATTTACCTAAAGGTATGAAATTTGATAAAAAGCAGGTAAAAGAATTGTATGATTTTTATCTAGATTTATCAAAAATATTATTTAATAAATTAAAACCAGGTGGTTATTTTTTATCTTTTTCATCACCTAGATTATATCATGCGATAGCAATGAGTTGCGAAATTGCTGGGTTTGAAATAAGAGATATGATTAACTGGACATATACACAAACTATGCCCAAAGGAATGTCTGTATCACATATCATAAAAAAAATGGATTTATCAGAATCAGAAAAAGAAAAATTAATAAAAGAATATGAAAATTTTAAAACACCGCAGATTCGTTCATGTTTTGAACCAATTTGTGTGGCTATGAAACCTATAGGTAAATTAACATTTATTAAAAATGAATTACAATTTAATACTGGATTATTAGATTTTTCGCAAAAAGTAGGCGCTGATAGCGATCGGATACCTGCAAATATTATAACAACAGAAGAATACAATGAAACTTATGATAAAAATTTTATGGTATCAAAACCTTCAAAGAAAGAAAAAGGTGAAATTAATACACATATAACTGTTAAACCACTTTCATTAATAGAACATTTAATAAAATTATTTAGTAAAGAAGGAGCAGTAATATTAGATCCTTTTTTAGGTAGTGGTACTACAGCAGTTGCTTGTATGAATACTAGTAGAAAATGTATTGGAATAGAAATTAATCAAGAATATTTCGAAATATGTAAGGAACGATGTAGAAAATAAATAAAAATTAATTCATTATTATTTAATTTTTATTTAATTATTAATTTAAAAAAAAAATTGATTTAAAGAGATATCTCTAATATAGATTAATATCAAGTAATGGCAAGCATGACTGACAACACTGATAATATGATCGTTTTTGGACCTGAGTTTAATCCTGATGTGGATACCATCTTTACTAAGCCTAAGGTTAATCCTTCGGGTGGTAAGAATGTTGGAATTCTGTATGGACCTACAAAGAAGTCTACTTATCTTTCAACCCCTCTTATGATGACTTGGGGTATTAACGAGTATGTTGATGACCGCACCGGTAAGAAGACATATGATCTAGCTCTTCAATTTCCTAGAGAGCAGGATGCTAATTATAGCGATGATACTCGCGAGTTTTTGACTTCACTTCAAGCTTTTGAGGCTAAGATCAAGGCGGATGCGATTTCCAATAGCAAGGAATGGATGAATAAGACTAAGCTTACTGAGTCTGTAGTAGATGCTCTTTGGACTCCTATGCTTCGTTATCCTAAGGATGAGAATGGTGATCCCGATACTTCAAAGATGCCTACATTGAAGATCAAGATTCCTTACTGGGAAGGCGTTTTTAAGACCGAGATGTATGATATGAGCGAGAACGCTCTATTCCCGGACCCAAGTGACGATAAGATTACACCTCTTACATTTATTCAGAAGAACACTAATATTGCCCTTGTAATCCAGAATGGTGGTATTTGGTTTGCTAATGGCAAGTTTGGAACTACCTGGAAGATGGTTCAGGCAGTTGTTCAACCTAAGGCAACTCTTCGTGGTAAGTGTCACATTCGTCTAGGAGCATCTGAGAAGGCACGACTAACTAAGGCAGCTGATGATAATTCGGTTGAAGAAGACGAGGAGATTGATCAAACAGCTGCGGAAGATTCGGATGAAGAGGTTGACCAATCTGATATCGCTTCTGAGGTTCAAGCCGAAGTTAAGAAGGCCGAAGTAGACGCACCTCCTAAGAAGAAGGTTGTAAAGAAGAAGGTTAAGAAGGCAGTAGTAGACGAAGAGTAAATAAAAAACAATACATAAAAATAAAAAACAATATATAAAAATAAAAAACAATACATAAAAATAAAAAACAAAAATAATCTAACAAAATATATGATATTATAAAAAACACTAATTGTTTTTTTTATAATAATTTTATATGGACAACAATATCCGATTTTTTATTTACATTATAAATATCATTGTTATTAATTACCGATATTCCTTTATTTTTTAAATAAATTATTTGATTACTTATTATTTTTAATTCACAAACATCTACTTGAAACTTTTTATTTTCTAATTTAAAATGAATATACTTTTCATTAAGTAGCCCATCAAATTTTATATTTAAATGGATATGTAAATTATTTTTTTCATCAATATAAATATGATCTGGTAACTTAGGTATACATTTTATTGTAAAATCATCGTATATTAATTCTGAATGCCACGATGGAATAAAATATTTGTTATTATCATGATAATGTATATAAATATTATCATTTAACAAATCATATAAATTAGGTTCCAATATTATGATATTCGAGTTAGTAGGCTCTTGATTTTTTTCATTTATTAAACTATTAATATAACTAATAGTATCACTTGATATTGATAAAAAATGATTGTTCATCTTTAAGAAATAATATAAATAAACGAGTTGTTCATAATTTAAATTTTTTATTAGTTCTTTTGATTGAGATTCACATTTTTTCATTATTAATTGTATAATATTATCATTAACTTTATTATTTGTATAATCCTTTAAAAATATATTTAACATGTCTACATATGACATATCTGTATAATTATTATCCACCGTATCATCTGTAATATTTTCATCCTCTATTAATGTTTGTAATATTTCATAACTTTCATGAATATCCTTGAATTTTTCTTCAGCATTTATGTTATTAGGATTTTTATCAGGATGATATTTTAAAGCCATTATATGATATTGTTTTTTTAATTCATATCTTGTAAATGGATAATTTAATTCTAGATTCATTAAATAATTATCATAATTCATGTACTTCACTTATTAAATATAATAAAAAACTCTCTAAATGATAAATGGGTCTATAATTATTATTATAATATTGAAAAAAAATATACATTTTCTTTATTACATTTTCAAGTTTACTATTTGTTATTTTTTTTTTAATATACAATTCTTTAATTATATACCACATACTTTCATGTATATCCATATTTAAAATCAATAAATCGTATATAATATCTCTAAAAACGGCATAATTAAACTCATTATTGGCGTTAATAATATAATTAACTATGTAATTACATATATTTTCATGATACTTAATATGATTATTATTTACAGTAATATCTTTTATATTATTTACACTAGATGTTGAAATATTAGTTAAATTATTAACTTTAATGCATTTGACATATTTTGATTTAGTTGGTCTAGGAACACATACTATCTCACATCTATTTATTATATTATTATTTATAAAACTTAATTCTTCTGTTATAAGAATAAATTTTAATTTAATTGAATCTTGGTGAAAAGTCTGCATATAACTATAAAAGTTTTCTAACAATTCACTATGAATTTGATGAAAATTTGTACATATAATAATAAAACAGTTATTTTGTTTTGTAAATGTAATATCTAATATTTTATTATAAATTTCATTCCATAAAATTTTTGCATTACATCCTAATAGCGACATATCTATTTCTATATGTATATCACTTATTTTAAAATTAAATGTTTGCTTGTTGAATGTATGTAGCAATTTTTTTTCATATTTTAATTCTGAAGGACTATATTTTTTAATTAAATTAAGACATTGTGTATATTTACCACATCCTGGAGGTCCATAAAAAATGATATTATTTAAGTTTTTTATATCAATGTCATCATTGTATGTTATATTACTATGTAAATTACAGCTGTTGTTATTAATTATATATTCATCATAATGTGTATTTAAAAATTTCATTGTTAATAAATATTTATTAACTTATATTTAATTTAAAATTCATAATCATTATATATTATCAAAAAATATATCAATTAACTTAAAAACATAACATCGTAATATATTATGAATTTATTACTATCACCCGATAACTATAACATAAACTATATATATTTTAACGACTGTATTAAAAATACAGTAATAGACAACAGTAATTTTATCAAAATTATGTTTTCTAATAATGATCTTTACTTAAATGGTATATATTTATTAATAGAATTAGAAAATCTATCATTAGAAAAATACTATAATAAATATAAATGTGTTATTAGTGAGACTAGTGGCAATAAGAATATATTTCAATTTATGTACAAATTAGAGCATGATTTACTACATAAATATAATAATATTAAAAATAAAAAATTAATAATAACTAATCAATTGAAACAAAATAATATTAAATTATTTATTGAAAATAAAATTATGAAAGAAACATCTTATTCAAAATTAAATTTCTGCTTAAAAATATCTGGAATATGGGAAAAAAATGATGAAATAGGATTAACCTATAAATTTTCTATTATATAAATAAATTTAGTCTATAATAAAATTTATTTATTTATCTATTTATTTATAATTCTAGTTACTTCTTCGGTATCTAATATAAACTTAATTATTCCCTCATTTAATTTTTCATTAGCCATCTTATCATTTTCTAATACTTTGTAGAATTCTCTCTTATTATGGATATCATATTTATATTTATTATCTTCTTTTAAAAATAAAGTACAATTAAACTCATCTGTATCATTTGTTAATTCCTCAATTAATTTCGGAGAGATAGTTAGTTTATCAATACCTGCTAATGATTTTATCTGATGGATATTTCTAAAACTTGCTCCCATTATGATAGTATTAATTTCATGTTGTTTATAATAATTAAATATTTTTGTAACATTCTCTACTCCCATATCTATTTTTATTTCAGGTTTGTTTTGTTTATACCAATCATCTATTCTACCGACAAACGGTGAAATCAATGTAACATTTGCCTTTGCGCATTCTATCGCTTGTTCTAATGAAAAAATTAAGGTCATATTACATTTAATATTATAGTCTCTTTCTAAGATTTCAGCTGCTCTTATTCCTTCCCATGTGGAAGCGATTTTAATTAAAATTCTATTCTTATCTATATTCTTTTTTTCATATAGATGAATTATTTTTAATGCTATTTCAATTGTTTTTTCTGTATCATAGCTATATTTTGGATTTACTTCTGTTGAAACATAGCCTTTTACTTCTTTATAAATTTCACTTCCAAAATTTACTAAAGTCTCTTCTAAATCGTTTGTTAACAAGTTTTTATATTTCTCTTGTTTACATATTGATAATATTAAAGAAGGATTTGTAGTTACATCTATAGGGTTATATTTTTTAATTAAGTCAATATCCCCTGTATCAGCAACTATTTGTGTATTAAATAATTTTAATCGATTAATACTATTCATTAATAATAAATAATATTAATTATTTTAATAAATAATTAACCGTCTGTAACATAATATCTTAGTATTAACTGCATAATTGATAGAACCCAGAATAAAACAGATGAGAGAACTATCATTAGCACAGGCGAGTATCTAGATACTTTATCCTTGCTATCTTCAGGATTAATAAATTTAAAAGCATATACTCTTAAAAGATACATTAACATTATGAATAACCATGCTGCCGAACTAGCATAAGTTTGATAATCCTTGGGTGCTTGGTTATTTGCTATTACATCATAATAAATAATATTCATGGAAATTATCCAAGACAATAAGAATAATACTAATATCATCGGGAAACAATTTTTTACTGTATTCATTATAAAACCGAATGTGGTGGTTTTTATACTATCAGACGATGAAAACCCCATTGTTATAAAAAATATGATAAAAACAGAAAATGTAATTAAACTATATCCAATTACTTCTGCCCATCCATAATCATATAATAAAGTCATAAATCCTGCTATTATTAATCCAAATAATACATTAATATTATATATACTATCTTTTAAATTAATTAGTTGTGGCTCTGAACTTCCTCCATATAAATATTTTGGCATATTGTATATCTATATATTATTAAATTATTATTTTACTAATAATTTAATTAAATAATATTTAGTATTAATATATATAATGTCTTACAATAATTTACATAACAATCATCCCTTAATAAACAGAAATAGCAAATGTTTGTTAAATAGAAAAATTATAACTATTCATTCAGAGGATAGAGATATTAATAAATATCCAAATTCTAATAATTTTTCCATAACTTTGCCTGAACCTATTAAAAATATTCAATCTATGAGATTATTAGAATCAATCTTCCCCGCTGATTTATTTATATTTTCTAGTTTTTATCAAAACACTAAATTCAAAATTGGTATTAATTTTAATACAAATTATAGTGGTCCAGATAATCTTATTGATGTTAACGGAACAATACAATATTTTGAACAATTACATACTATTGAGATATCTGAAGGAAATTATACTTACGATCAATTGTCTTTAGAGTTACAGAATGCCCTAAATAATATTAATTCAGTATCAGGATTTGTGGTAACATATTCAGTACCTGAACAAAAATTTTATATTGCTAATACATCTAACTTTTATTTTGTTTTAATATTTAATGAACATTGTGAATATAATAATTGTAATTACAACAATGCTTATAATAATAATGTAAGATGGGGTTTAGGATGGAATCTTGGATTTAAAAAAGAAGTATATGTACCAAACGAATATACGGATACTACAAAAGATGGACAAATAAATTCACAGTCATCACCATGGTTTACAGCACCAAGTGATCCAGGACGACCTGTTTATTGGATTAAATCAGAATTATGTAGTAATATACGATCTTCAGAAGTAATTTATATGGAAGTTGAAAAATATAATTCTGTAGATGAATTAGTACCAAATGTAAACAATACATCCACAAACTATACAAGTAATAAACATTGTATTAATAATAATTGTAATTCTGTTTGTTTAAACGGAGAAATTAAAAAATCTAGTAATACGGTCCTACCTAAAAGTAATTATGAAAAAGTATTAAATTCGAGCAGCAGCACAAGAACCGCATCTATTAAAAATGTGAATAGTTGTTTAAATAAAAGTTCACATAACGATTATGGAGGTAAAGTAAACAGTGTATTTGCTAAAATATATACTAGAGGTTTCAATAAACACGCCATGAATGAATCAATTACAGATGGAGAACAAGGTGCACATAATTATATAACTACATTTAACAATCAATTAGAAGAGAAAATATCAAAATTACATTTTAAATTCAGATTTCATGACGGTACTCCAGTAGATTTTTGTAATAAGGATTTTAATTTTTCAGTTGAATTCAATTCAATCAAATCTGATTTAAATGATTTTGAACTTCGAGAAGTTTACAATAGTTATAGTTAAATCGTTATTTCATATTTATTTTCAATCCATGTTAATAAATCATCTTCTACTGCTTCTTCGATTTTATCTTTAAAACCTTGTAAACTTAAAAACTTAGGTTTTTTCATCGATTGCGTTTTATAATAAATATAATTTCCATATTTACCATTTCGAATTGAAAGCTGTTCATTTATATTTCTAATAATATTTGTTGGTTTTTCAATAAATTGTATTACATCTTCGTATGTTATATTATGTTCTTCTTTTTTCATATAAGTAAGAGACTTTTTATTATCTCCCCATGTAACATATAAACCAAATTTCCCTCGTTTTAAAAATATCTTTTCATCTTTATAAATGCCAAGATATTTACCAGTATCATTTGAACCATCTATTAATTCATTTAATGTATATTCGCCATTTGTTAATCTTTGATAGTCTATATCTTTTTTTACTTTTTTAAATGAAATATCATCCCCATCTGTACATTTTATGACAGGTCCATATTTTGCTATCATATAAACATGCTTATCATCTATTTTAATCTCTTTTTTTGTTTCACTTTTTAACTCATTTGCTTTTATATATAGTTCTTTGTAACATGACTCACATAATTTATGCCATATATGTTTACCTTTCGCAATAATATCTAATGTATCTTCCATATTTTTTGTATAATCATAACCTACAATTTCATCAAAATTAGACATTAAAAATTCTGTTACCATATTACCAATAGGCTGAATAATTAATTTATTTTGTTCATTACCAAATTCTTTTTCTGTTTCGATTTCTTCTATTTCATTTTCAATTAATTCAAAATCAATACATTTCATTTTTTTTCCTTTTACATTATCTTTTTTTACATAACCTCTTTCTTGTATTTTATCAACTAAACTTGAAAAGGTAGATGGTCGCCCTATTCCCTTTTCTTCTAATAGTTTTACTAATTTTGCTTCATTAATATGGCTTTTCAATGCCTTTAATGTATTTTTTGCTGTAATTTTATTATAATTAATTGTGCTATTATCTTTGATTGATTTTAATAAATTAAAATTAGGATTACTCGTCTCATTGGTATCTACTATCTTCCATCCTAAAAATATTATTTCTTCGCAGCTATATTTATATTGTAAATCTATTGGACCTGATATTTTTGTCATTAAAGAATTAACAACAGTATCACTCATACAACTTTTTACAGTATTTTTCCAAATTAGCAAATATACTTTCTTTTCGCGTGGTGTAAATTTTTCACTTGTAAGCGATTTTACATTTACATCAGTCGGTCTAATCGCTTCGTGTGCCTCTTGTGCTTTTTTATCATCTTCCTTCTTATTTTTCTTAGTTTCCTTTTTCTTTTCTTTTTGTTTTTCACTTAATGAATCAATACTGGATGATATATATTTGTCGCCGTAATCTTTATTTATAAAGTCTTTTGTTTTTTTTATAAATTCTTTACTATATACCTTGCTATCTGTTCTCATATATGTGATGCAACCTTCTTCATATAATTTTTGACATATTTTCATAGTTTCTTTTGGTGAAATATGATATTCATTATTACATGATTGTTGTAATGTGCTTGTAATAAATGGCTCCGGAGGTTTTTTTGACATTTTTTTAACGGCTTCCTTTTTTATAATATGATCATGATTTATTGATTCTTCTAAGAAATTTTCTACTTGTTCTTTATCCTCAAATTCGCTATTTAATGTAAACATTAAATTACTAGATGTAAAATATCCATTTATTGTATATGTTATTTTACCTGGATTTTCATTAATTTCTTTTTGATTGTCATAAATTAATTTTAATGCTGGAGATTGACATCTTCCAGCACTAAGCCCTTGTTTTGATTTTCTAGAAATATGTTTCCAGAGTAAAGGCGATAAAGTAAATCCAACAATTAAATCTAATATCTGTCTAGCTTGTTGAGCATAAACTAAATCCATATTTATCGTTGTAGGATTATTTACTGCGTTTTCTAAAGCTGTCTTTGTTACTTCATGAAATATAATTCTTTTTGTTGTTTCAATCGGTAAATTAAATAGTTGACAAATATGCCATCCAATCGCCTCTCCTTCTCTATCGTCATCTGTAGCAATATAAACTTCATTAGAAGATTGTATTGCTTTAGTTAATTTGGTTATTTGTTGTTTTTTATTTTCAATTACGGTAAATTCGGGTTTAAAATTATTTGCGTAATCTATATTTTTTAGACTTTCTAATGTTCTTAAATGTCCATAACTAGCTATACATTTATAATTATAACCCAAATAGTCCTCTATTTTTTTACATTTAGCCGGTGATTCGACTATTATTAATATACTCATTAATTTATATTAATAATATGCTTTTAATATACTTCAATTAATCATATTTTTATAAGTATTCCATGAAAGTGTAGAGGTTTCTGTTCTCTCTTCAACAATAACCTTATCAATATAAATTTGTTTTAATATCTTCCCAACTTCAACAGATCCTTCGTTTTGATCTAATTCACCATCTTCTATTTTTTTTAATGTTTTAATTAAAAGTAACATGACATTTAGTTCTAATTTATCATCTATTAATTTTTCGAATATAGGTTTGTAATTTTTAAACAAAAAGGCACATTCAATTTCAGCTAACTTTTTATATATGTCTAAATCTTTAACATTTCCATATTTTTGTTTTAGCTTTAGTAATTTATTAACATCATTTTTAATTAAGTCACTATTTTTCATGTTTCTAATGATATGTGTATTATCTACAAAATCTGATTCCTTAACCATTTTTTCTAAAATTTGTCGTTCGTTATTATCCATATTACTAAAAATATATATTTATTCTAATAAATTTACTTATTATCTATATATATATTAATATGGTTAGTAGTCAAAATCCTCAGCCTTCTTCATATGGATATAAATGTGGAGGACATGATGCTATGAGTGATGCACACAATTGTCGTCAGCAACAAAATCAACAACAAACATCTATGGCAAAAGGTGGTGCTGGATGTAAAGTTACTTCTCCACAATCACCTGGAGGTGTAGAAGTAAATAGTCCTCATAATAATGCTAGTAATGCCAATGGTTTAACTGAATCACTAAATCAAGCTAGAGAAAATGCTAGTTATGATAAAGTTGGTAATAGAAATGTAGATAATTCATCTGGACCTTCTGGAGGTAGCAGAAAAAAAAGAACTAAACATAGAAAACATAAAAAGCGATTATCTAAAACCAGATTTACCAAAAAACGAAGAACTAGTCAAAAATCTAGAAGAAGAAAAGTTTATGTTGGTTGCAATAGAAGAACACGAAATAGAATGGGAGGTAAAACATCCAAATTAAGTGGATGGGGGTGTATGAGTGGTGGAAAAAGAAAAACTAAAAAAGGAGGTGATTTTCTTTCTGGTATAACTAAGCATATTCCTGGAACATCAGCGAATAAGGCTAAAAAACTTTCGGAGAATACAAATCAAAATACTGGTCCAAATTATAGAACTCTTGTTAATAATCCGATTAAAGCCCAAGAATTTAATAAAGATTGGAAAAACTTACAGAAAGACTTAAGTAAAGAAGTTCAAAACGATATTGATGAGGATTTCGGAAGAACCGCATTAACTAGTGAAGAATATAAACCATTAACTCATGAAGAAAAAGCAACATTTCAGAAAGAAGATAAAGGAAGAAATGTATCACAATTTACTTCAAGAAAAAATAAAAGGATAACATTTGGAGACAATGAATATTTAAATGGTGGTAAAAGAAAAACACGCAAATTTAAAAAACATTACATGTGGAACACGAGAGGGAAAAGGTATATGGCAAAAACATATAAACAACATCTTAGAGGTTCTAAATTAGGACATACACATAAAAATCCAAAATCAAAAAAAAATAACAAAAAAAAGAGAAAAACAAGAAGAGGTGGAAATATGACACCAGGAAGTCGAGAATATGAAATAGAGCTTCGTCGTAGACGAGAAGCCAGAGCAAAAGGTTTAAATGTATTAGAAAATAAAGCTATAAGAAATTCTGGTGTAGATTTATTTAAAAAAACTTTGGCTGAAATGGAGCAACAAAACATGAATCAACGACATAGCATTGGTCCTGGAAGTGAGTTCAATACTCAATCACCATCTTTATCAAGAAATAGAACTTACACTAGAGGTTAATTCTTAAAAGTCATTGATTTTCTCTCTTTGAATGTTTTCTTTTTGCTTCTATTTCCCAAAAATTTAAAATATTTATTAGCTAATCTAAACCTTTTGGTAACCCCTTTAGCATTTGGATATAACTTTGATTTATGTTTTTTCATAGCTTCTAATCTTACTTTCATAATCATACCAACTTGCCAAATGCGTTTATGTGGATATTTGCGCGTTTTATAAAGCCTCTCTAATTTTTTTATTGTTTTTTTAACATCCTTTACTGTTGTATATTTAATAGGTATAGTATCTTCAGGGCGTTTATTTATATAAACATCAAAACTTTTTTTAGGATTATTCGGATTATATAGAAATTGTTTTTGTGTTTTGTTTACCATTATATTATATAAAGATTAATTATTATATAATATAAAAATGAGAGATAAATGGAAAAAGAAAAGACAAAGACGATTAAAAAGACAGCGTAGAAAACAACGCAATAAACATAAATAATATATTTGATTATATATATATGAGTAAACAATTATTAGATAAACAATTAAAACAATTAAAATTTGATCTTGATTTAGAAATTAAAGTTAATAAACATTTCTTTGAAACTAAAATTGTAAATAATTCTAATTATACACAAGAGGATTTAGATATGTGGAATAAAAAAAATCAATATTTAGATAAATTAAGTGAAGAAATTGACCAATTACAAAGTATAGCAAAGGATTTATCATTATGTCAAAAAGGAGGAAAAAAGAAAACAACAAAGAAACGAAAGGCAAAAAAATAAA
>Ga0209092_10002036_pt1 | contig 18967 bp, 18 predicted proteins | sample FraStrMetagenome_FD_187446 | JGI IMG/M metagenome (GOLD analysis project Ga0209092, IMG submission 187446) | Marine eukaryotic phytoplankton communities from Arctic Ocean - Fram Strait ARC3M Metagenome (SPAdes) (version 2) | ecosystem: Environmental > Aquatic > Marine > Oceanic | place: Fram...
TATATATATATATATATGTATATCTCTATAAGTTTGATATTGTTGAGACAACTTTTTGGAGTGTTTTGTGATGTAAAGTGGTATGTATGCATCCTTTACTAATCTTTGTATGAAATGGAATAATTAATTAATATAGGTTTACGAAAGAGCCATTGGTTGATGGAATTCTTAGTGCTGGTCCTACCAAGTGGATAAAGGCGTATGAAAATCGGCATGATCCCAGTTGGCAAGCGTTTCAAAAGCTGAATCTCACAGAAAAGCTAACCATAAAGCAAGGAGAGGTGTATGGTATTTATGTTCATTCCAAGCTTCCTGGGGACGAAGCGATTGTTTACGATAACCAATCATCGGAATATACACATCGTGACAATTTCGTAACAATTCATTCTGGTATTGCTCATATATGCAACACACCTTTCGGACACACGACGATGTGGAACTATGGCTCTGCATGGAGGCAGCGACGTGAATTTGTTGGAAAGGTATGTTGTGTGTATGTTCCTTTGCCTCTTTTCTTCTTGCACCTTCATCATACTATTTTACATTTAGATTAATTACGGCGTGGTATATAAATTGTTTAATCCCGAGGTTTATCATAGCTTCGGCTCGAAATTTCAGCAAATGGCAAGAGTCATGTCTATGTGCATACGGCGTAGAGATTGTGCATTGTCACTGTTACCGGAAGAATGTTTGTTCTACATTTTAAATATGTGCCGTTGGGACTGGGCTAATGATAAGGGCGAATTCGACGAAAAGCATTGTAGTCCTGAAACACGCCGCGGCATAATTATGAATCGGCCTTCGGTGCCATGGTTTTGGGGAGGAGGGCGTTCAGAAGGGTTCCACGGGTATAATTATCACCCTTCTCAAGTTGCCGAAAACTTTTTTGCTTCTCAGGACATGGATGATGACAGTGATGATTCGGATTACTTAGAGGCTTGATGTTTAAGTTATATAAATCTTTTTTACATGTAGGGAAGCATCACAAATTTAGCAGACCATACAATTTTTTCTTCATTCTAGATCAATTTCTACGCTAATGGTTCGGCGTGCCACTTTCCCTCAAATTGTTTTCAATTAAGGGAACGCGATTAACGGAAGTTGATAATCAATCCCAGGATCGTAACTAGGATTATATGCAATCATGCGTCAAACTGGGAAAGCAAGAAAACAAAATGTTTTTACTCCGAAATATTGGAAAACTTCATAATCCTAAATTGTGGCTCGGCGTCGCTTCTCAAAAAATGTTTTCGGACTACCTTTACAAAATATTATGTCGAATTCTAACCGTGTGGAGAAAGCTCGAAGACATATTAAATGAGTTCGGGCCCAAGCTATTAGGTTTGTGTTTTCCTCTTCGAAAAGATTCAAAAAGTGCAAGTCGACCAGTTTTGGAAGATATCTTTTCAGTTTTGACTATCAGATTAACTGGTAAGTAGAGGCAGAAAGGCTTTTCATAAATATATCTCCATGATGAAATTTGATCTCTGAAATAAAACGCATGTCAATGATGAACTTCTTTCTTGATTTTACACATACGAAGTAAAAAGTCTCTGCACTTTGGTGCTGCGTAGATCTTTCATACAGGAATATTATTGGAGTGCTTTTTGTTGTAAGTAATTTAAAGTCGACTAAATCTTTTCTAAATTTACACACAGAACTCCTATTTTCAAAACTATACTTTTAATCATATACAAACTATCTAAAGAAGGCCACGTCCAACGTACATCTTTATTGCTTTGTACGCTGCCGAAGCAACAACAGAGCCGATAAGTACAGGCTTAACGATTTCTCGGATCTTACCAAAAACTGCAACCTTTTCTTCAGAAACTTCTTCCACAGCAGTTTCTTCAGGTTGGGCAGCCTCAGCTTCGGCTTCAGCCTTAGCTTTTTTTGCTGCAAGCTTCCGAGCAGCCTTTCGAACAAAAATGTTTAAGAATTTCACGAATATATATATATATATATATTTATCAACGTATATAACTTACATCCATATCAGCCTTACGTTCCGCCTCAATGGCCGCAGTCCTCTCCGCCTCGGCTTTTTGTTTCGCAGCCTTTTTTCGCACAACCTAATGGCAATTGACTAGTGAGAAAACTGGCAAAATTTCCCGGTTGAAAACAAATATTATCTCACCTCCATATCAGCTTTACGTTGGGCTTCGATAGCGGCTGCGCGCTCTGCCTCTTTCTTTGCACTATCATCTACAATTTCGTTTTCTTCTACTTCTTTTGTTTCCTCTACTTCGACCGCAGCAGCAACAACCTCTACAGCCTCTACTTCTTCTTCTTCTTCCGCCACTGGAGTAACATCCACTTCCTCTTTCTCATCCTTCACCTATATAAAAACCAAGTTAGCTCAATTGGACATATATACACATACAAACCCTTCTCTGTACATAACACATATCCATGAAATACCTATACCGGTATACATACATAATATCATACCTTTAAGAACCCCAAATCCAAAACAGTGCTGCTACCTTCACCATCCTTCGTAGTAGTATCCCCCATAAAATAAACCGTCGCACCTGTACCAAACAATACCGAAAATTGCACAAAGGTATTCGGATCTACAAGATGCAACTGAGTATTTTTTGTTCCTCCCCTAACATCTTCTGGATGTTGTCGATGTTGTTTGTTCGTTACAAGTCCAAAGGAGGAGGATGTTGGTGCAAAGGCTTCTGTTGCTGCAACAGTGAGACTGAAAAAATATAATTTTTGATATTTCATTTTTTGGTTTTTGGTTTTTGGTTTATACGTTTTCAGGGTCTTGTTTTGTTATTTGGTATATGTAGAGAATAGAAATTATTTTTGGTTGAACCTTTGTACTTTGTACAGCTTGTGTGGTGTAATTTTTTCTGTTGGTGTTTACGTCGTTGATATTCGTATCTTTGCCTTCAAAAATAATCTTTCTGGATGGAGCTCTGTACCTGTACTGTACCCTTCTTGCACCATATCTACTCTTGTACCAGGTATAAATTACTTTGTGTGTGAATCTTTCTCTACATGTCTGTTTTGTGTGATTTTTCACGGGATTGTGATGTGCATGCCTCCCGGGTTTGGAGCTAATTTCACTCATGTTCAGTATAACTATACATGTGTATTACGTTTACCTGCATGTAAGAGAATTGAGAATAGAGAATACTTCGAAGTATTATAATACAAAAACTTTTTAAGCCCTGTTCATGTTTACGCGTAACGCGTAACTGCTTGTTCTTTAGATGCAAAGATTCAGGAATCAAATTGCTTGTCATACTTCACATTAGATGGTGACAATGTAAAACTGATATGCTTATGTCAATACTATTAGCAACTTTTCCTCAAAAATTAAATCTAGGTTTCGGAATATTTATTTTGTGTTGAAGGGAATATTTGTCTTCAAACGTACCACGTCAATAACGTGCTGAGAATTATTGCATATTGCATGCAACATGAAATATCCTCAAAAGTCAACAATTTACCTGTGTCATTAACTATATAATGCTGATGGCATCCAAACTCTGTTTGTAATGATTCCAAATGCATTCCTTTGCAGTATGATTGATTAATGAGTGTTCTTTCGTTCCAGCATGTATCGTCGGGATTGTACCAAACCGATGAATCCAAAATGAATCTACGTCAACAATGTCCCCAGCTTGTCTGCTACTCCAGTGCTCATCGGTTCGCACATTTTCACTTTTTACGTATAGGCAATGGTAAGGGTTTTGCAAAAAATCTGAAAATACTTTACTTTCTTTCACCCACTGAATATTGTGAGTTGAATCTGTAAATGCAATAGAATGTATATAATTTGAACCGTATTTATAGCCACGCCTTTCAACCTTTGAATTTACTTCTTCTGCATCATAAATTACTGTTCTCAATAGATGGCCACCTGACGCAGAATGTGACAGTATGTACAAATCACAATTCGTAAATTCACATGCCTTTATCTCTTCAACATCGGCATCTATTGTTGTTGATCCGAAGTTGTCAAATTGATTATCTTGTTTCTTTTCTTCGTTTTCGAATGTTACTCGTTTGCTGTTACTAGACTTACGAACGATCGGTGTACCTACTGCATGGTAATCATACTTTTTCCGACCTTTGAACAGGACTTCAAACGTCTTCATAAAGGTCTACACAGAGAACAAATGAAACAAAGTTAATGGCGCATATTCAATATGCAGTTGAAAAAAATTATTATCACAATTTACTCACAAACATCCCCTCACGTTCCGAATTCACATTCGGATCAAAAAGCACAATGTCCATATTCCTATGCGCTGCTTCACGAACATATTCCATACAAGATCCTATCTCCACACCATGAGTCATCAAGAACCTCCTCGAAAATATTCCAGCTCCAACTTTACCTCGACCAGTCGCTACAACAAGAACAGGCCTACTTTCTTGAACATCTTCATTATCACCAAGTTCCTCACTCATTCTCTTCCTTCGATTTCGACTCACTAATGCACGAATCGGACGAAATTCTTTGACCTTATTTTTACCCTTATTCTTACTTTTGACAGCAAGCCGATCATCCACTTCCGTCGCATAATCAAACACTTTGCACCAAACCAAGTCAAACTGTTTCATCATTAAATCATGAACAAACTCTTCACATAAATTAGCTACCACTTCATACATTTCACCAGCAACAACATATGTATCTAAATTGTCTTCGTTTATAAAGACATTGTCTTTCGTAGAATATAGCCTTAAATTTTTATCACCATCGAATAAAAAATCTAGCTCGATAGCTCGTAAACCAATTATTCCACGTTTCCCTAAAGCCGCAGCATAACGAGCAAGCGTTAATTCTCGTATTTGTTGAGCAACGCTGTATTCTTTGTAATAATTATCACAAGAATTGGAATACGATTTATTAGATTTATGGTTGCTGTTGCCGTGACAGCAGAACGAGTCTACGGTGTTGCCCATGGCTGTTTTATAGAGAGAGGTTATTATTCTTTAATACGTGTGTGTGTGTGTGTGTGTGTGTGTGTGTGTGTGTGTGTGTGTCAATAATGTTACACCTGAAGTATTTTGGAAAAGAAGATTAGCTGTGACTTTTGTTCGATCTTTTGTGCAAAACTGGATGTTGTGCATCTCTAGACTCTACTCTACATGTAGTCTCTATGGGAAGGTTCGTATAATGTCTCTATGGGAAGGTTCGTATAATGTCTCTATGGGAAGGTTCGTATAATATATATCGGTATATATAATATATATATGAGATAGCCGAGGTCTGATTTTCTTGTTTCTTGTGATTCCAAAAGTTATGCATCATTTTTATACACATTCAAAATTACAATGCAATGTTTAGTACAACAAGAGGTATTTCCAAGCGTGCAATAAAAATTAAGTCGGAAGATAAGGTTGAAATCTACAAACTTATTCAAGTAGTCTCGTCGAAAGAAAATCCTAACTATGAACCTCATCCAATTAAAACGGCGTACCACACCTGAGATGGAGTTAGTTTCTTACATAGTCTTTGGTACATATGAGCAAATGATTCTACTTGGGAAAAAGATTATTTTTTATTGCTCAAGGTTCAATAGTCTCCTACAAGTGAACAGAATCTCTTTGTGAATTGAACCATGTCAAATGCTGGTGTGTACTTTGCTACATATGTATGAGCATTAATATTTATTTATTTTTGTCCAGCACGAGAAATCATCCAAAACGAACGCAGTGGGAGGATGGTACTACTCTCGTAAAAATGCTTATTTTTTATTATTACTATAAATATCGAAGCAAAGGTATAATCGATTTTCTTTCTTTCCTGCATATTGCCAATGCTCGTAAGCTGTTGAAAATTTGTCTTCGTTTTCAATCGACCATTTAACATCCTTGTATGATCCTAAATATATTGTTTCACCTTCAGGACAATATCCTCCTGGTAATGGATATTTGTAAGTGAACATATTGTGCTTTCTCCTATATGGTAAATCCTCTCCCAGTCGATTCTCTCTAGCAATAGTCATACCCATATCGATAATGCTTGATAATTGCTTTGATATAAAATTACGATCATGAGTCCGCTTGAGAAACTCAATTGCATTTTGTTGGTGAGATGTCCACTTCCTTTCATCTTTATAAAGCTCAATAATGCAATCTTTCATGCCCTCAGCACTGTCTCCAACGCAAACAGCAGAGTCTTGTTTACGATTATCTACCGAGCGAAAACCGAAACCACTAGCCGAAAACTCAGATAGAATCACCGGTACACCGCGTGAAAATGATTCGCTTACCTGTAAAAGCCAACAATAATTAAAGTTCGATATATTTTCTATTTGTTGATGACCGAAAATAAAGCTCACCTTGTACTGTATGCCGGCACCGTACAAATGGGGTGCTATAAATAGTTTTGCAGTGTTGTAAAATTTATCTAATGATTCTGGAGCTTCTACAAAGAAAATTGGATGAAACTTCAACTCGTCATGATTCTCGACAAAATTCCTAAGTTCTTCAGGTATACCACGACCGACTATGGTAAGAGATATATCCGAACTCTCTCTCAAAACTAAAGGATAAACTTCCTTCAAAAAGTACCAAATCGCATCTCCGTTGTAGTACATATCGTCATGGAATGCAGCTACAAAAAGCAACCCAGAACGCTCTTCGAAGTTCGGCAAAGAATCAAAATTGTTTCGTGATGAGTCGAATATATGGCCAATTGTAAACAATGGCTTCTCTCTCAACGAAGTATCACTTTCACTTGATAAATAATCATGAACGTAGTCCTTTTCCGAATCGCTGACAGCTAATATTATGTCTGGCATATGAAGCATGGATAGCTCTGCCTCGCTTATAGCTCTCTCCGCTAAGTCCTGCAAATTATCTGAGAAATCAAATCGATTTCCAGGAAACTGAATGCCTTTGTTCTTTTTCAAGCTACGTGCTAATTGGTCCCGTCGAAACCACAAAGCCTCACAGTCGTATATGAGAGCAAAGGCATGTTTTTTGTAACGATATCGTATCCAAGGATATGCCGCGCGCATTGTCGAAGGCCTTGATACCATCACTATATCAAACAATTCTACCCGATAGCCAAGGTATTGGTGATAAGTTTTATGCGCAGTAAGAGGAATGTTCAATTCGTACAGAGCATCAAAGCACTCATCTGAGCATCTCAATCTATTTATTGAAGTAAGTGTGACATAATGTCCCAACTCGGATAGCATTGCCAGATTATCGAAGCTCCTCCCAAAACCACCACCTCGAGATTTATCCGGAAACTCTTGGTCCACATAGTACAAATTTGCGTTAAAAGACGCACGGGCTCGCAAATCAGAAGCTCTTGAAATGTGAGCGTAGTCTTCGGCCGAGTTGGCGGGCGGCAAGTGATCTACTTCTAAAAATGACTTCAAATCATTCCTTGCTCGATCTGACAAGCTTTTTGAAGGTTTGTCCAACTTATCAAAATCACGGGCAACCGCTCGGGCTTCGTACCAAATAAACCTCTTCAGCTTATGTTGTGCCATTAGCTGTCCTTCAATCAAACGGTTGTCATATTCTTCCATTGAAAATATGTTTTCTCTTGGCACGAAATCCATGTAAAGATCTTTATCCAATAACAAGCAGTCTGTTGAAACAAAATCAGTTGGGCGACGATATATAAAGGCGTCGTCATTATGATACTCGGTCCCGTTACCAAATCTCTCAAGAGTACCATCATTCCATAATATGCCACCTGCCTGGATTAAAGTGTTTCCATTGTGAGAAACAGTTTTGCAACCAATGCCGGCCAAATTCATATGTATGTACTTGTTTCTCGCCAGAAGCGTTTCCCGATAGCCACGTTGCCGAATAGGAAAATCGATTAATTGGAATAAAAAATTTTCATCCCAATCAAAATTTAGGGAAGGTTTCAAAGAGAGAACCCAACGAGTCTTTTCATTAATTGCGTCTTGCAACAAATTCATAACAGCCAACGAATCAGAAGCATCGGTACTATCACATTTCTCTTTCGATATAATGCGATAGTTTAATTTTTGCACTAACTTTTTGTCACGATTCAAAAGACGACCGAGAGCTGATCGTCTGAGAACCCTCTTTTCATCACAGGCAGAATATTCATCCAAAAAAATTAAATCAAACGTCACATTTTTCTGCAAGATAATCGATTCTACAAAATTTTCCAGATGATCCGGAACAAGATCCTTACGTAAAAAAGTAACAATGACAAAGGACGATGGACTTATCGGAGAATCGTCAAGCTTTACAAGTTTGGAAGAAGAAGAAGAAGAATCCAAAATTAAATTGTCCGCGTCACTCATCACTACTGGACGGTTCAACGATCGCTCCATGCCGTTCACGACGAATCCTTGGCATCTCGTTCCACACGTTCGTTGCCATCGAAAAAAGAAAATGTGAGATGCTAATATAGCGATCATTAATACGGCACAGATTTTATACATGGTCCGTTCGTGTATCCTGCATTTTGGAAATCGTTTGCTGTTGCTTTTGCTTTTGGATATGTGAACGGTGGAGGATAATGTTCCCATGGTGGTGACGAGGTTGGCATTGAAATTTTGTTTCTTCGGTAATATAATTTTTTATTTTTGACTCCAGAAAAATGTTTACCAACAAAAAATTTTACATTTTATGGAACACATGATCGTGTAGGTTTTTTCAGACCCAACACGCGTCATATTCTTTTTTTTTTGTTCAAAGTACATCTACAAACCTCTCTTGAAGCAAAATCATATTACAAAAAGACAAACAGAAAATAGATCATAATGTCATGAAAATGATGCCGAGCGATCGTGACAGAGGAGGGAGAAACACCTTTCACTGGCACGCACGCACTTTATTGGAATCCAATTTAAAAAATAGAGTTTATGAGTTTGAGTCAGTCTCAGTCCTGCTGTGATAAGAAGAAAAACCAAGATGCCTCAGTGTAAATGTACAAACATCTGCCTGTATAATAAGAGTATGAGAGTGCAGGGTAGGTCATTTTTGAGCGATAGGAGAATGTTTTGTTCTCGAAGATGTTCGCGAAGAGAAGATAAACATTACTTGGTGGATATCAAAGATTCATAACCATTTTTTTGTAAAGATGATAGACAAAACTGTTTTCAACTTAGCTTGATGAAGCCTTTTTCTCTCTTACGATGGTGGTAGAGAAGTATAAATGGTGCCGAAAGTGGCGAAATGTATCGAAGAAACTGAATTTTAGGCATCAAAGGTACAAGATGCCGGTTTAACGCTTTCCTTCAACAAAAAGTGAACCCAAGTGATTTTAAAGATAAAGGCAAAGTCGTCGTGAAAACGTAGTTTGTGACATTTTCTCACAGTAATTATATGAATTTAATCCGCTGTTGTAAAACCCTCTAAATTAGAACATATTGATTTTTTAAGTGAGCGGCCACCAAACTTTCTCCAGTTGTTTGATTCGCTCATCTGAAAGTTGAACTCGTGGTCTCTCTCCTTTCTGTAAATTTCTTGTACACGTATTTCAAATCTCTGCATTGAAACTATTGAGTTTCTTTACAGCATCCAACTGGTTTACATGGTTTTATAGACGTTACCAGACCTTCGCCTTAATCTGAATGTGTCTGAAATACCTTTGACATAATGTTAGTTTCAATGATTCTATTCTATGCAGATAAATTTGTTCTGCTTGCGAAAATATGTGTGGAGCGGAATAGCGTTACGGTAAGATTTCACTACCTCCAATGGTTCTTCTAATACTTCGTTCGTAGGATCCATGAATTACTAAGCATCGTATTAGGATGGATAAGAAATATAACCTCTTATACGCGTTCTTTAGAGTTATAAAAGCAGTTTCAATCATCACAGCTTCACATTCTAGTATCAAAGATATTGTCAGTTGTAATCTGAACTGATATCTTTGTAGTGGCACAAGTCAGCAGCGCATTCATAAAGAGGACCCATATTTTTACGAGTATCAATGAGTGTTATATTGAACTTTTGACAAAGTCTTTCCTAAATATCATTGTACATATCAATGACAATGGGATTTCTCCAGTCAGTCGCAGGGTATGCTCCAATCATGCCTCCGATTGATTGTAGCTGTGATTGTTTTAAATAGGAAAAGGAAAAACATCTTTGTTAGTATTGTCTGTTCAGATAGTCCTTAAATGAAAGGAACGAAGTTATTATCCCAAAACTTAACTCATTGTGAACTCCTGGAAAATATGCCTATTTCTTTCTCAGTTTCGTTCAACATTTAAAGCTTTTCTTGAAATGCTGGAATTAGGGGGATAGCGCTCTAGTTAGTTATATCGATGTATTGGAGAGGTTCCAGAATCCCTGCTACTCATTTATGTCAATATCGATTTCCTTGTTGGGAAAAGGAGGTGCAGGACCTGTACATGGACTTCGGAAGAGTGATAATTGGTTAGAGATTTTGAATATCAAGCAATATTTTGAAATCTAACCACAGTTCCAAGTATCATCGATTTAGCCGAATGACCACCACTAGCACAGAGCGTCGTTGACATAGAGAAGAGAGATGAAAATAAGCGTAATACGTAACAACTAAAGCCGAATCACGTTAAATTATATACATGTAATCCTAATGGGATAAAATATATGCAGTGTAAAAATAAAGTCTAACTAAAGGAAACTAACGCTACTAAAGAAATACCTCTCTCCCAACATCTTAGAGCGAACCCCAGCCTTATCATCTCAAACAGCAACATTCTCTCCAGCTGTACGAGATGAAATATCTCCAATGTCCTTGTGTGCATCTGTCCATGCAGTATGAAATACACCCTCCTTATCAAGACGCTGATAGGTATGACCTCCAAAGAAATCCCTCTGTGCCTGAATCAAATTCGCCGGAAGACGACCTCTACGATATGAATCATAGTACTGCAATGACCCATTCAAGGCCGGGCAACTGATTCCGGACGCCATACAAGCTCCGATCACTCTCCTCCAAGCCGATTGCCTCTCATTCAGCTCAAAAGCAAACGTCGGATCGACCATCAAATTTGCTAACTGCGGGTTAGTCTCATAGGCATTTTGAATTTTACCTAGTAATCCAGCTCGGATAATACATCCACCTCTCCACAGAGTCGCGCACTTCGCCAAATCCACGTCCCACTTTAAATCATCCGATGCACCTTGAATAATTCCCATACCTTGAGCATAGGAGCAGACCTTGGAGCAATACATCGCAGCTTTCAAATCATCAATGATTAGTTCTTTGCTTAAGGGAATACTAGCGGGACCTTGCAACACCCCTTGAGCAAAGACACGTTCGTCTTTTCGAGCACTCATGTATCGAGCATCTAAAGAGGCAGCCATGGTGGGAGCGGCTACGTTCCGTTCTGCAGCTTCTTGAATGGTCCATCGCCCGGTACCTTTCATACCGGTCTTATCTAAGATGTAATCCACTACGTAGCCTTCGCCAGTCAACTCATCCTTCTTTGCCAAGATTTTACTGGTGATTTCAATTAAATAAGAATCAAGTTCAGTCTTATTCCAATCAGCGAACAATTGAGACATTTCATCATTTTCCATTTTTAACAAATTCTTCAGAATATCGTAAACTTCACCAATTAACTGCATATCACCATATTCAATCCCGTTATGGACCATCTTAACATAATTCCCAGCACCAATGGGACCGAGGTACGCACAGCATGGTGTAGCGCCATCATCTACCTGAGCAGCACATTTGGTGATGATAGGCTCTAGTAAATCGTAGGCTTCCTTGGGTCCACCTGGCATTAGACTTGGACCGTTACGGGCTCCCTCCTCGCCGCCAGAAATTCCCATTCCGACAAACATGATTTCTTTCTTAGAGAGTTCTTGACCACGGCGAATCGTGTTGGGATACCATTCATTACCTCCATCGACAACCACGTCGCCAGCTTCCAAATATTGGCTTAGAGCAGAGATGGTGGCATCGACTGGTTTCCCAGCTTGCACTAAAATAATTATACGGCGAGGTTTACGAATACTCTGTACAAATTCTTCGGTACTGTAGTATCCCTTGAGAGGTAAATTGCCTTCCACTTTTGCACGATTGACAGTTAAATCGACCTTCGCAGGGGATCGGTTGCTCACTGCAACGCTGAAGCCCTTAGATGCCATGTTGAGGGCAAAGTTTTGACCCATTACTGCTAGTCCAAAGAGCCCTACGTCGTTTAAACCATCTGATGCAGGCTCACTTGAGGAAAGATCAGCTAAGTTACTAAAGCTGTTACGTTTGACCAAAGTTCTTGTCTTGAGACTGTAGACATAGTCTTCGTTTCGTTCGAAGTTACAGTTTTCACGAATGAAAATATCGGCTTCGAGAGGACCACGAGAACCAGGCTCGTACACAATGGGACGATACTTGGCTGGATTATTTTCAATTGCATGCAGTAATGGAGTAAATATCTTCCAACTCGCAATTAGTTCATCGTTACGTACAAACGCTTCTTGCTTGTTACGTAACACGCCCAAGATCAATCGTGTATAGGCATCTGGGTTAGTCCCACGCGCCGAAAAGTTTTCAAATCGGTGATCGTAATTGATTTCTAATTCGGATTGGACCGGACTAGAGTCGTATCCAGGAGATTTCACGTTCGTCTTCATGTACATGGCTTCCTTGGGTTGTAAGCGAATGACCAACTCATTGCGTGGTGGAGCCTTATCGCTATTAAACAAGAAAGCCCCCGCAGAAGAATTCTTGAACTGAACGCGCATTTCTGTCTTACGCTCATTCAGTGCTTTGCCCGCCTTGAGAACAATGGGTACACCTGCCCAACGAGGATTATTAATTTTGAGCAAAATTGCGGCAAAAGTAGGACAGTTACTTTCCTTGTTGGTAATGGTGTCATCGTCCAAGTATCCATCGTACTGACCGAGCACGACATCTGTATCGGCGTTCGGAGGTAAAATCGCCTTGAGGGCAGCTACTTTTGCGTCGCGGATGTAATCGCCCGCATCGGGTCCTTCGACTTGAATTGGGGCTTCCATTACAAGGAGGCTCAGGGCTTGAATAAGGTGATTTTGAATGATATCGCGAATGATGCCGAAGTTGTCAAAGTATCCTCCTCGGCCTGAGTAATTTTAATATTGTTTTATGACATTTAGTGAGTACTTCGAAGTATATATATATATATATATATATCAATAAATATATGTAAAACAATGAAAAACAAATATGATTTACCTTGAGTACCAATATCTTCTTTGAACGTGATAATAATATTCTCAACGTAATCTTTATTGAAAAGCTGTTCGAAGTAAATATTTCCAAACCTCAAAATAATTAAATTTTGAACCATCTCTTTCCCCAAATAATGATCAATGCGAAACAAATGCTTCTCACTAAAATACTGCGCCAAGTCATTGCCTAGCGTCTTACAGCTCTCCAGGTCCCTACCAAACGGCTTCTCTACAATAATTCGAATAAACCCATTACTTCCCTCCGGATCCGCATTATAAAACACCCCATGAACAGCCGACGTGGCAGGAGCAAACGCTGTAGGAGGAATGGCATAATAAAACAACTTATTAAAGCACTTGACACCCATCCAATCCTCAACTTTAGCAGATAAACTAGCAAATCCATCCAAATCATCATAACTGCTTCCATTGGTGTAGTAACACACCTCATCCAAAAAAGACTTTGCCACTTCCTCATCAACGCTATCTCCTTTCGTCAAATAAGGTAAAATCTTGGCACGAAATGCTTCATGGCTAAGATTTGATCGAGCATAACCGTAGATGACGGTTCTAGACGGAAGGAGATCTGTCAGCCAAAGGTTGAAAAGAGAAGGGTACGTCTTCTTCTTGGCGAGGTCACCACTGGCTCCAATTACAACGATTGCGAGAGGTTCCTTTTTTACAAAAAAGAAGAAGAAGATTATAGAATGTGTGAAGGTTAGAGCAGCAGCAGCAGCAGCAGCAGCAGCAGCAGCATTATATTATTATAATTGTTTAGGGATATCAAGGAGACGTACCTTGTGCCATTGTTCGGCTTGAACGGCTGATTCGATTTGAGACATGTTTGGTTTTGGTTTGTTTGATAGATGCTGTATCTTTTATCAAATGAGTAGATCGGGTGTGTAGGAAAGATTTTTTTGTTCTGATCTGGATCTGGGAAAGATATTTTTTTTAAACTGTATATGCTTTTATTTTATTAACTTCTACTCTTGTGTGTGTTTATGTGTACGTGGACCATGTACAATGTACACGCTCTTGTGTGTGCGTGAAAAAGATATTTTCTATTTTCCTATTCTCTACGTAGACGTGGTAATCGTGTCGTGCCTTCGAAATCATAGCGTACAAATAGAACAAGAGTAGAAGTTAATAAAATAAAAGCATACAGTTTAATAAAAATAGAGTGTATGATCAATGGTATCTGTTAGAGTTCTTCATTCTTTCTGTAAATACATTTAGGGTTTTTGATGTTTGGTGTCTTGTAAAAGTGTCTATCTATAGACTTTTTATACTTTACCACGAAATAATAAACATTTTAACCTCAATAAAGCTTTCTGATTTTTCGTGAACTATGTATAATGTACATGTACCCGTGCCGTGTGTGGGCAAAGGATCTATTTACATGTAGAACATGTAAACTACATGTTTTAGAGGCTTATTAATTAATACTACATACTGCATCCATGGATTACATGAACATGAGATTCGGGGAGAAACAGCTTTCAGATAGGTTAATCATTAGTCGAATGCTATGTTGAAGTTTACGATAATATACAGTGTAGTTACATTCGTCGATGGATCTTTTCAATCGAAATTCAAGAAACGGGTGGATGTTTTTTCACTTTTAAGAGAAAAATAGAACTCTCATGTACTATTCAATCTCCCCATTACATTATGCCGTTCCTTTAAATTAAGAATGGAGTTATTGCCTTGCTATCATCCATGAAAATTCAAATACATTTAATAGCACATAGTTAATTTACTGCATATAGACTCTGAGTTCCGGAATAATATTGTACATGAAATGTAAAGTTTCGTCCACAAATCAGTCTTGTCACGAAGTATAGTAACTTTATGGTTTACTAGTTAAATGTTAGGAGAATCACATCGTTTTACTATAATTTAACTTCCAAAAGCTCAAAAATTTGACCATCTAACTGCTTTGTATCCTTTAAGGTATAATAAATGATCTATATGAAAAACTTACTTCTCGACAAAAATATTGATTAATAGGTGCGCACAAGTCAGCCTACAATCCTGCGAGAGTGAGTTAAAACGTTTGATAATTTAAGAAAAATTATTTAACGTTAGCCTTTTGCCAATTTTTCGTTTAGAGTAATGAGAAACCGCCTTCCCAACTAAGTCTGGATGAGCTTCCATTAGTGCCCAAACCTTCGCATCCACCTCCCTCAAAACATGACGAGCTTCAGACAATTTTTTTTCTTCAATCATCAAACTTTGTCTATACTGAACAATTGTTTTGAAAGTCTTTTCTCGTCTAAGCGTCATTGGCATCATAAAAAATATAAACGAAACCACTGAAATTATGAGATAATACAATCCTCGAGTTGTAAGGAATGCCATAGGATTGTCTTCTACGGATCTTAGTATAGGAAGACAGCAAATCATTGCCTGCAAATATATGGCAAGCGACAATGTAATCCATGGGCGCTGCACCTCGTTGTATTTCGAGAAGGATACGATCGTCAAACTTAGAACGATCAGAAACAAAAACCAATATGATACAACTGTTAATGATACCGACGATGTCAATGTAGCACTACACATTCCCCATACTTCATCATCATCGACGTATCTCCTCGGATCCCATACGGGCTCGTCATGAAGGAGAAATACCACTACTCCAACTGATGCAGGGACAGTTGTAACCATCAAGCTCTTCCAAACATGAACTATATTCACACTATCACTAGAATTTGCCATGCCCTGACTTCTCCTCCTCGAAAATTCCACGTTGAAAATGATTGTCGTCAACACACTACATAGGAACAAACTTTGCCCTAATAAAGCAAAAGTTGACTCAATTTTACATGCATATGTCGCTACATCCAAGCTAACTCTCTGCTCATCGACCGCTGCAAATATAGTTGCTACTCCGATCATGCAAGATCCAACGCAATTGAATAACATTAGCTTCGGATGGAATGCACTAACCACTTGATCAGATCTATATCTGTGCAAATACAAGATAAACCCAAGAGCTAAACATATAACCATGCAACTCAATACCACGCATGGAATAAAAAATGAATCTGGAATGAACTTCTGTTCTGCTGGCTCTTGGAATATACACAGACTCTTCTGGTATATCTCAAGGAATTTGTTACTGCTTAAAACTTGCGATGAAAAATTACCTCTTACCATATCTACAAATGCATTACGACGTTCCACTATACCCACATTTCCCTTCATTGCGGTTTCTGTGAGATACTTTGATACTTCGCTATTTAGCCACCTAGTGAAAGATGTCATTACATACCCGGCTCTCGGCAAAATGTTGGCATTTTCACTATTGCTTCGCTCAAAACTATCCAAAAGCGGGCGTACGTAATCAAGTGAATGATTCTTCTCCAGCCATTTTGTCTCATTAAGATGTGATAGCTGATATGGATGAACAACACCAAATCTTCCGTCTAGACCAGGGATAGCATCATCATCAGAATTAGCAATCACGTGCTTAGCAAATTTTATAACTGCATCTTGTTTCACTTCACTCGTCCATGTAGACACCCCAAACACATGACCGATAGTTCCGTAAAATGAGGCATAATTTACTGTCATGCTTCCTTTCTCATTGTTTGCTGTTATCTGAACCCCATGAGGACAAAGACTAGAGGAGCAAGTTGTCAACTTTCCAGTGGAACGCTCCATTACAATGTCCGATGCGGGCAGTGGTGCTACTCCTATTGACAAATCAATAAATAGGTGTTGAACTGTACCCTGAACTTTGTTGAAAGTTCCGTAGGTTACGGCGCATTGACCAGAAGTAAATTTTGATGATAGGCACTGTCTTTGGTCGATCACAGTATCTTCCAAAAAATCTTCACAATAGCAAATATTACTCTTCGGAAATCGTAAAAATCAAAATTGCTCCTTATTTTCAGCTAACTTACCATCTGGATCACTATATGGTACAGAGCGATCCATAATTTCCGCAGCTTTCATCATAGCCTCCTTCGGTATCAATTCCCCTGTGGAAGGATCGACAAAAGATCCTTGAATTGTTCCCATTGTTTGCGATACAGTGCCGAGAGGAATGTGAAAACTACTACTTGCATCGCATCCTATTCTGCGACTTAGACAGAGACCATGATATGTCATGTTCTTTACATCATCGCGCAAATCCTGAAAGAATTCGATTGCATTCTGAAACTCGTCCCAGGTTCTCGGGACCGTCACGTTATATCTTGAAAAAAGATCTCTACGATAAAACATAAAAGAACCATTGTCGTCTGCCTGAATTTATGTTCCAGGTAAATAAATCACATATGTAAGGATTAATTGATAGGGTACAGGGAATATATTACGTAAGCACTTACAGGTAACATAAATATTTTATTGTCGAAGACTCCATTACTCTGCCGATAATAAGGAAGGACATTTGTCCACTGTTGGAAAACTTCATTATCAGTTCGAATGCGTTGCGTTAGGTCAACTGCAGCATTGCCTTGGGCGTAATCGCCAATAAATCCGGCAAAGGCTTCATATCCATCGAACCCAAAACGTTCACCATATTCGGCATGGTCACTTAATATGTCCTGTACAAACTCCATATGAGTTGTTTTATTGTTGATAACTAGGTAAATTATGAAGCGATACAAGCGTTGAGACCAATTCATAATAAAACTTTCTTTTGATTTCATAAAACTTAGGAACTCACCTAGTTTAACCTTTATATGCGGATATTCATTTTGAAATCTTTCAACGTGGGGGTTGAGCCATACACTAGAATATTCATTTAATATCGCAATGGTAATCTCAACGTTTTGGCAATCACTGCCGCTCATCCTATTGCCGCGTTCAAATAGTTTTTTCAACTGTATCCTTATTTTCTTAACATCTACTCTTTTTTAAACTGTATGCTTATATTTTATTAACATCTACTCTTGTTGGTGACTTTGCTAACCCTTCGGAAATGAGAATAATATCAAGTGTTTCTACTTTTTGTTGACATATACGCTTCTACCAGTTATTTGTTATGCTTCGCTGATAAAGTTTTTTTTTTAAATTTCAATTCGCTCAAAATGAATTATGATTTATGATTTCATAGGTAGCTTTCTCTTTATACTACATATTATTTCAAGTCATGAACTCTAGTTGAGAAAGAGAAATCAAATTCAAGATTGAATTGAATAATTTAAATATTGCAACATTTATAGGTGGAAATGTCATATCTTGAAGTTACTTCTTACGTTTACGTACACACACATTCAAATACGATGTGTGTACGAAATGTTTAACTCTAAGCATCTCACGCAAATGAGCTCAGTATATGTATTAATAAATATGTGTGAAGTTGATACGACATTCGAATACACATCAAGAATTATATGTAACTTAAAACAGCATCATTTTTTACACACATAGTCGTATATTATGTACAAAGTTTTAACGAAAAGAAGAAGATACCACTCCAAACTCCTCAATCAAATTAGGAAAACAAATTATCCAGTAGCAGCGATGGAATCCAACACCACCTATTAATACATATGTGATATGTGTGAAGTTGACACGACATTCGAATACAACATCTAGAATTATATATGTAACTTATAACAACATCATAACTCCTGCGAGCTCTACGGATCACAAAAGGAAAGGAGCTTACGCCTTATTCAAGAAAAGGTTCAAAGTTGCGCTAGGTTGTATGGCGATAAGGACTCAGACTGAACCAATGATACGTCGGGTAAAATTTATACGAAGGACAAAAGAAGCTGCAACTCAGGCAGCATGCGCTGGAAATAGCAGAGGGTACCATTCAGAATATGGGAACTCATGGTTCAATAACAGGGAAAGCGATGACGCGTATTATATGTTTCGA